>Ga0209662_1000048_pt1 | contig 92328 bp, 76 predicted proteins | sample SaaInlV_150m_DNA_4_FD_184662 | JGI IMG/M metagenome (GOLD analysis project Ga0209662, IMG submission 184662) | Marine microbial communities from expanding oxygen minimum zones in the Saanich Inlet - SI072_LV_150m_DNA (SPAdes) (version 2) | ecosystem: Environmental > Aquatic > Marine > Intertidal...
GCGAGAACATCAAGTACTTCGCAAGATTATGTCGAACGCTTTACCTGGCTACCGTCACCTACCAGAGGTATTGTCATGAAAGATACCCTGCAGTTTATTCGATCACCACAGCAATGGGTGCAATTTTTACTCTTTGGATTCTTCATTGGCATCTATCTCATTAATTTGGCATGGATAGATATAAGGGTGGATGCGATGATGCCATTTTGGAGAACAATGGTTTTTATATTCAATTTTGGATTTAATGGATACATTCTGGCAGCACTCACAGCCCGGTTTGTATTTCCTCTGGTGAGCATGGAGGGAAAAGCAATCTGGATTGTAAGGACAGCCCCATTTTCTATCAATAGATTATTTAGAGAAAAATTCTGGATGTCATTTATAATTTTTTTCACACTGGCAGAGGTAGTAGCCCTTGCCAGTAATTATTACCTGCAGCAAAATCTGGTGGTAAGTTTGATTTCTACTGGATTCCTCCTCATGATGAGCATATCACTTATTAGTTTATCACTTGGATTTGGAGCGGTTTATGCCCAGTTCTCGGAGTCGAATCCAATGAAAATCAGTTCAGGCACCGGTGGAATCATCACCATTGTAATCAGCCTCTTTTACGTGGCGATTATGGTGGCCGCCCTCGTGGGTATAATATACTTGAAGGATTTTTCCGGGATGGCACAATACATCCTGATAATATTTGTGGCAGTTATTATATTAAATATATTTTTCATATACTTCCCTTTGAAATGGGGAAGACATGCATTGATGACAAAGGAATATTAAAAATTTACTAAATTGACGGGGATATATTAATTGTCACTTTCTTAGATGCAGTTAAATCCACACCTTTTGCATCGAGTCTAACTTCAATTTTCCATTTTAAGTAGGTTTGTCGATTACTGAGAAGTCGAACAGCTGCAGTCAGAGATTGGCCAATAGCTGACTCCAGAAAATCCGGAGAAGATATATTTGGTGCATTCATCTGAAAGCTTCCTTTTTCAGAATAATTTGCTGGATAATCCCGGTTTTTTTCAAGAATTATCTCATCCCGGTAAATCTCCTTGGTATGGGTGCGTCTTTTCCCCCCTCGGTGAGTAATGGTAACTTTTTTACCAATCAGGCTGACAGTGAGTTTATTTCCTTCGATAGGTTTCTTGGTGAAAAGATCAAAGCTACCTGAAATAGTCTCACCGGAATTGAATGTTGACGAATCAACGGATAGCTTGATTGACCCTCGCATAAACCGAATAAGATAATAGGCTATACCAGAGATGATGCCGCCTCCAATCAATATAGCAACGACTATGGGAATCACATTATGTGATATATTGTTTTCCATTTCACAATTGATAATTTAGAGTGGTTTACTCATCTCGATGGACTGAAGACGGTGAAAACGCCGGCAGACATACTGCAATATACTCTGCCCCTTCAGGGCTGGGTGTGCTGTAACGAACCCATTCATTTGCCTCGGTAATTATTGATTGATCCTTCTTTACGATAATGATTCCGTCATTATGCTGCACATGCAATTCACCTTTGAGGACAATCGTAATTTCTTGAAATTCTGGTTTTTGCCCAGGTTCTAACCAACCGGACGGTGCCGACATTTTAGCAACACTAATGTTTTGGGTTTGTGTATTCACATTGCCAACAAATTCTTCAATAATCTTGGATTTATTTCCGGCTGCTTGAATCAACGTTGGTGTTTTAATAAGTTTTGGCATAATTGTGTTTACCTTTTCATGATATTGTTTTCTGTTCTCATAAATATAGTGAGAACCATTTCTGACAATGGCCCAAATATTATTTTAATTGAATACAGGGTCATAACTCGGTCTAAATGGTCAGTTTAATCGAACATCATCTAACTGACTGTGCATCATGGTTTTGTTGTTTTGGGCAAGGAAACATGGTCACTATGTTTGTTTTTGGCCTGGCATCTGTATTAACTCTGACACTTCAAGCGAACCGCCAATATCCAGAAAAGGACAGGCCTTGGCAATTAACAGTGCCGCCTCCATGGATTCAGCTTCAATTATTGTGTAACCTGACATTGATGATGTGCCACCGCTAGAAACTGTACCATCAGAGTTTACAGTATGTGTATTTTTAAGTGGATTTGCGGGACTAATTGCAGAGTCACCCAATGAAGACAACCAATCCATATATTTAGACATATGCTTTTTACCTTCCTCTGGGGTGGATGGCTGATCACCACCGAGATAAACAATAACATATTGGGCCATTTCGTTCTCCTTGTTTTTGGTGTATTTACAATTACTTGAATATCTTGGACTCCCACCATCAATTCTTTAATAGTATTAAACAAGTATTATGACTGGCAGTATTTATTAATCAACAAAATGATGCACTGAACGATGCGGGATAGGAAGAATTTTGGTAGAATGTAATTAGAACTACTTTACAGATGATAACTTTTCAAATTGTTTTGAGATAAGTTTTAGACATCGATTGGAAATCGTTCTTCAAATGACTAAGAGTTGGTAGCAAAGAGCTAATAGCTACATATCATTTATCGCATTTGCTGTAACCGCAATCGGGATCGACGCAGATATCACATCCATTTTCAATTTTTAAGGTTCTAGAACTACACTCCGGGCAAATTTTAAATAATGAGTTAACATCAAACGGTTGTTTTTCAATTTCATCCGTTACATTTTTTATGACACTCTCACTAACTACACCGTTATCAGAGGCAGGCATGAGATGAGGCTGATCCAGTATACCAACTTCAAAAAAGAATTGTTCTATTACATCGGCAATTTCGGCATAGAAAGAATGATAATACTTTCCCGCTTTAAATGACCCGCCATTGGGATCAAATATTCCTCGTAATTCCTCAAGTATGAAAAAGGGGTTTGGTGAACGTCTAAAGATGGCTGAAATTAACCGCGTCAATACGACATATTCCGGGGCTCGAGTTAAATCTTTTGAGTTGATAAAAATTTCTATTGGTCTGATCACATCATTATGTTTGAAATACCCTAAAGTAATAAAAACTGAATTTTTTACAAATGCACTTTTCAGTTTATATACTTTGGCACTTACAACATCGGGTCGATAGTTTCCCGATTCAAAAATGGGTTTTGCCTTGTTTTGTTTTTTTTCAGATTTGTTTTTTACTTTGTCTTGATTTTGTTTTGGTTCAGGTTTATTGTCTGTTACAATTTCAATTTTTGTTTTGGTCGTAGGTATTTTAATCACTGAGAAACTTCCTCTAACTGAGTGGTTGAATTTTTAACATGTTTGCTTTTACCTATATTCAACATGTAATGATAAACGGTACTTAAATCGCCATTTGGCAGTTTCAGAATTTCATCGCCTTTGCATTGTGTTTCTTCGCCATCGGGTAATGTAATTGTATATGTTGTGTCTTTATTTTCCTGGAATCGAGTTCGTTTTCCTTCTGTACTGAGAATGGGGAAGCGACTTCCATCTCGATATATAGTAATCCCTTTGAGTTTTTGTTTCCAGGCATGAATATATACATCCGAAATAATTTCCGGCTCTATATCCTCAGCTAAATTTACAGTGGAAGAAATACTATGGTCGATATATTTTTGGCAATGTCCCTGAATTTTTACACGCTGTTGCGGATTCAAGTTATGCGCCGTTGCACTAAAGTAATCAGGCAGAACATCTTCGATATTCTCTGATTCGTTTACGATCTCCTGAAGATCCATTTTATCAATGTACGCTTGAACTGTTGAGTGGAAAACCTTAAATATCTGGTTGCCAAATGATTCTGATCGACGGGTATAATACATCGCAAAGATGGGTTCAAGTCCCCCTGAAACACCAATGTAGTTTTTCTCTTCGCTTTTATAACCAAGCACAATATTTGAAATAGTTCCTGTGGGAGCTATAGACAGGATGGCAATATTCCTGACGCCATTTTCCTTGATTTGCTTACGGGTTTCAACGCTTAAAGCTTCTTTAATAAAGGGACATTTCAAATATTTATTAGAATACGATGGGGCCACCCCTTTTTCTGCTGCAAGTCCTGCCGAAGCCTGATAGGATGCATTGGCAATAAATTCCATCAGTTTGTCTAAAATCTCTATCCCCTGTTGTGAATCATAAGCAACCCCCAATTGATTCTGCATATCAGCCACTCCCATGATACCAAGCCCTAAACGCCGTGTCTCTGAGGCGGCATTTCTCTGTTTTTCCAAAGCATTGAGAGATTCATTCCAGGTTACTACATTATCAAGGAATCTTACGAGTGTTCTAGTGGTATCTGCTAATTGGTCCCAATCAATTTCAGCATTTGCCTCGTAGCCATTTTTCACAAATCGTGAGAGATTCAATGACCCCAGGTTACAGGCACCGCCATCTTCAAGGGGCACCTCAGCGCATGGATTTGTGCTGATGATAGGTTTGCCAACATAATTTGAAGGGGAATATTTAGTCATTGTGGACCAGAAAATCAACCCTGGTTCAGCCGTTTTATAATTGCCTTCAATGAATTGATCCCATATATCCCGGGCTTTGACCAATTCCCTGATTTCCCCAGTTGGCTGGCTGCTGAAATACAATAGGAAATCACCAGATTGTTTGATGGTGATATCAAAATCACTTTTATCACATGGATAAACAAGATCACCATAAACATCCCTCAACTTCACATTGTGAAGATCTTTTTCGCGGGAAGATATACCATATTCCTGAAATAACCAGTTATTCATTTCTAAAAATGATGAAAAAGATTTTAAAAGTTTGTAATCTGCAGGATCCTTGGATGGAATTCCGATAGAATAATGATAACCATCATCCTGCGGAGCTGTGAGAAGTATATCTTTATTCATTTTTTTATACACCAGATACTGATCATCACCGAATTGGCGTTGTTCATCCACTGCATGCATAAATTCGTCACTGGCTTTGATAGAAATATTGGCAAACCTCACCTGGGTATTCTCCATGACCTGTCTTTCAATATTCCGTAATTGCTTGTCACTGAATAGTCCAGAAAATTTACATTGTTCTACGACTTGGGAGGTGACCCAGTTGGGTATTTTCTTCACTCGAATAAAATGATGAATATCAGGATGTTTGATGTCAATTGTCAACATCAGAGCACCGCGTCGGCCGCTTTGTCCAATCAACCCGGTTGTCAGTGAATACAGTTCCATAAAAGATACGGCACCGGATGATGTGTCAGCAGCATTATGAACGATTGCATCACGTGGTCTCAGGCAGGATATGTCAACACCGATACCTCCACCATATGAATATGTTCGGGCACATTCGTAGGCAGCCTTATAAATGGAGTCGATATCATCTTCCTGGATTTTCGCAACAAAACAATTGGCGAGCGTTTTTAGGCGGAAGAGGTCACCCGATCCGGCAAGGACTCTGCCACCGGGCACAAAACGCCCTTCAAATAATTCAGTATAAAACTGGTCTGCCCATTTACGTTGTTTTCCCCGCGTGCCTTCATTCACAGCCATAAATGCTGCAACACGCTTGAAAACGTCTTCAGGTCTCGTTTCAATAAGCTTATTGTTTAAATCTTTTAAGTAATATTTTTTTCTATAAATATTTTTGGCAAGCTCGCTATCACCTAAATAATTAAATTCAGATGGAAGTGATTCACTATCAATTGCAGCAGTCAAATATTCATATAAATCCCGATATATAGAGATATTCTTTTTACCAATAACACGGGTGGTTTTACCATCGTAACTGAACATATTACTGAAGGTCACGGTCGGGTAGTCCTTTCTGTTGCGCTGGTTCTACCGAAGGAGAAAAACTGGAAATGATATCCATAGAACTGAAATAATAACATTCTCTGTTAGAACAAAAAATAATGATCATCTTCCCCGGTGATTTAGGATTTTTGTTGGATTTTTAATAATTAGCGACGAGGACTATATGGTAGTGTCTTTTCATCCAGCCAGACAGTCCAAAAAATATAAGACTTATGATAGATTGGCTTAAAATAATATTTAAGAAATCTAAAATAAAATTACATTATTTTTTAACAACATACAACTAGTACTATATAGTATTGTTGATTTGAAATGTTTTTCGAATTTGATGCATAATCAATATCGATGTAAATTTTTTATTTCTGACAGGAAAAAGTATCCCCATCATGGAAAGAATTCTATGCTAAATTAATACATGAAAAATTTATTGGAAATCACCCAGTTTGCCTGTCTGAAAGCAGGTGCAGAAATAATGAAATTTTATAAAAGTCAGTACAATATCACTGATAAAGGTTATCACAATCCGGTCACCGATGCTGATTTTGCCGCCAACACATCAATTCACGATATCTTGAGAAATGAATACCCTGGATATGGTTGGCTGTCAGAGGAAACGGCTGACTCTCAGGAGAGACTGAGCAGAACCCGTGTCTGGATTGTTGATCCCCTCGATGGTACAAAAGAATTTATCGAAGGCGTTCCCAATTTTGTGGTGAGTATTGGACTGGTTGAAAATGGAATACCCATTTTAGGTGTTCTCTATAATCCAGTCACCCAGGAAATGATGGATGCTGCCCGAGGGATGGGAGCAAGATATAATGGTAGCCCGGTAACCTGTTCAAATAAAACAAAGCTTAATGAATCCTCTGTTGTCATCAGTCGTTCTGAAACAAGAAAAGGATTATGGAAAGGAACGGAGTCCTGGTTTTCCGAACAGGCCCATATTGGCAGTGTTGCATACAAATTGGGTCTAACCGCATCGGGTAAATATGACAGTTTCGCCACATTGCGACCCAAAAATGAATGGGATGTATGTGCCGGCCATGTGATTTTAAAAGAGGCGGGAGGATTGTTGCTAAATCTTGCTGATAAATCTGAGCGAATGTATAATCAACCCAATCCACTAATCACACCAGGATTAGTCGGCGGCAATGCTGAACTCATCCATGAGTTTTCCAAACTTTGGGAAAATAAACCCGCAAGTTAAAATAGACCATGCAAGTATATCTGAACTTAGTAAAAAATGTTCTTGAAAACGGTTTAAGAAAAGAAAATCGAACCGGCATTGACACCATATCATATTTTGGAGCTCACTATAAAATCGATCTTCAGAATGGATATCCACTACTCACAACCAAAAAAGTATATATCAAATCGGTCATCCGGGAGCTACTATGGTATCTATCCGGTGTAACTCATATTCGTGATTTAAGAAAACATACAAAAATCTGGGATGCCTGGACCTCTGAAGAAAAAAACTGGGAAGTGGGAAGAATGTATGGTTACCAATGGGTAAACTGGGAAAAGTATAACTTGAACCCGCAGACTGGAGAATACCGCCGTGAATTTATCAACCAGATCCAGGAAGTCATCAATTTGATTAAAAACAATCCGGATTCACGCCGAATGGTAGTGACTGCGTGGAATCCTTCCGTTTTAGATGAGGTTGCGCTGCCAAGCTGTCATTCATTTTTTATATTTAACGTAATGGGCAATAAGTTAAATTGTCATTTAACCCAGAGAAGTGGTGATATTGCTCTCGGCATTCCCTTTAATGTGGCATGTTATGCAGCACTGACTCAAATGATTGCCACTGAAACTGGATTACAGCCTGGAGAATTTTCGCATTATATTAATGACGCACATATTTATGTGAATCATATTGATGGTCTTAAAGAACAATTACAAAGATCTCCAAAAACATTACCACAGCTTGAAATTCAAAAAAAGCCCTTCTGGGATATACAGTTTGAAGATTTTCAACTATTGAATTATAATCCACATCCACCCATAAAATTTGGAGTGGCAGTTTGAAGATTAATTTGATATGGGCACAGGACGAAAATGGCGGAATTGGAAAAAAAAACCAGCTGCCATGGTCTGTTTCAGAAGATCTAAGGAATTTTAAAAAGCTCACCCTAAATCGACCAATTATCATGGGACGGCTTACCTGGGAAAGTTTACCTGTCAAACCACTTCCCATGAGACGCAACATTATTATTACCTCGCATCATATACCCGATCAGGAATGTTATTCAAAAATTAACGAATGCATCCAACAATTAGAAAATGAAGACATTGAAAATATTTTTGTAATTGGTGGTGCCTCCATTTATCGATCCTTTTACCCTATTGCCACCGATTTGCATATAACGATTATAAATAAACTTGTAAGGAATATTGACACCTACTTTCCAGTAACTTTGGATAATATAAAATCTCAGTGGACCATCAATTACACTGAACAATTGAGTGAGATAGCGCAATTTACTCAATGGATAAAAATTCATAATAAAACCCATTAGAAAAACATTATTTATTCATTTAAATTTCGCCTGAAAATTTTGGATAAATCATGATACCACACATAAAAATATTCATCACCGGCGGGACATTTGATAAGGAATATAATGAACTGACTGGTCGTCTGTATTTTAAAAAAACACATTTATATGAGATGCTTGAAAAAGGTCGCTGTCATTTAGATACAGATATTGAAACCCTTATGATGGCTGACAGCATGGAGATGACCGATAGCCAACGGTCTTATATCATTGAAAGATGTCTGGAAATTCCTCAGAAGCAGATCATCATCACTCATGGAACTGACACTCTTGTTGAAACGGCCAAATGTCTTGGTGAAGCAAATATGGATAAAACGATTATCCTCACCGGTGCTATGATACCATTTAAATTTGGCAGTTCAGACGGACTATTCAATCTTGGCAGTGCTCTATCATTTGTACAGACCCTTCCATCTGGAGTTTTTGTAGCAATGAATGGCAATTGCTTTAATTGGGATAATGTTCGAAAAAACACCAAACTGGGTCTATTTGAGAATCTGAATTAGATTCCATCATAAAGAACCGTGATCAACACTTCCTTCCCTAAGAATAAAATCAAAACCCTATTGCTGGAAAATATCCATTCCTCAGCATCTTCAAAATTCAAGGACGAAGGATATCCTGTTAAAAGTATTGCCGGTTCATTATCCGAAGCAGAAATAATTACAAATTTGAAGGATGTAAGAATTTTAGGGCTAAGATCCCGGACAAAAATCACCAGACGGGTCCTGCAAGAGTCAAAAAAGCTATGGGCTATTGGTGCCTTTTGCATTGGTACAAACCAGATCGACCTGAAAGCTTGTGCCGATCATGGTGTTGCCGTATTTAATGCTCCATACAGCAATACTAGAAGTGTTGTGGAATTGGCGATGGCTGAAATTATCCTGTTGGTAAGAAATATCTGGAGCAAAAATCAAGATATGCACCGTGGAATTTGGAATAAATCTGCATCATATAATCACGAAATCAGGGGAAAATCTCTTGGGATTGTAGGTTATGGAAACATTGGTTCACAGTTATCCATACTTGCGGAAGCTTTTGGTATGTCCGTTTATTATTTTGATATTGTAGAGAAGTTATCTCTTGGTAACACCCGAAAATGTTCAACATTGAAAGAATTGCTTGAGAAATCTGATGTTGTCTCAATCCATGTTGATGGTGAACAATCAAATCATAATTTAATTGGTGAAAAAGAAATTGGCTGGATGAAACAGGGCTCTCGGATATTAAACCTCAGCAGAGGTTTTGTACTTGATATTCCTGCAGTGGTAAAAGCATTAAAATCAGGTAAAATTACCGGGGCCGCAATAGATGTGTATCCTGAAGAACCATCATCAAATTCAGATCCGTTTCAATCAGAGCTTCAAAATCTGCCCAATGTAATTCTTACACCGCATATTGGCGGCAGTACCGAAGAAGCGCAAATGAATATCGCCAAATTTGTCCCGCAAAATATCATTCAGTACATGAATACTGGGAATTCGTTTATGAGTGTGAATTTTCCACAAATAAATTTGTCGCCTGCTGAAAATGCTCATAGACTTATTCATGTTCATCAAAATGAACCTGGTGTCCTCGCCGAAATAAATAGGATCATGGGCGAGAACAATTTGAATATCGTTGGTCAATATCTAAAAACAAAAGATAATATTGGATACGTAATTACGGATATCAGCAAAAAGTATAATCGATCGGTAATTACTGAATTGGCAGGTGTAAAACACAGCATTCGTTTTAGGATATTGTATTAGTGTTATTCTTCACTCCCGGCCCTTCACAATTATATCCAACTGTGAAAAAACATATAAACACCGCATTGGATTTGGATATAACATCCATCTCACATCGAAGTGATCAATATAAGGAAATCCACAAAGCGGTCGTGGATGGTTTGGATGAACTTCTAAATTTGAATGATCAATATACTGTTTTTTTTGGTGGATCGGCGACTGAGATGATGGAGCGAGTTCTTCAAATCAGGCTGGTCAAACATAGTGTTCATTTGGTAAACGGGGCATTTTCTAAACGTTTCTATCAAATCGCCAGGGCAGAAAACCTGGACACAACCATATTTTTCAGAAAAGACGGTAAAGGATTTGACATGCCAATGGAAGAAATCCCTGGACATGCAGATGTCTTGTGTCTGACTCATAATGAAACCAGCACAGGAGTGATTACACCACTGTCCTTTATAGAATCAGTAAAATTAAAATCTCCCAAATTGAAAATCATTCTGGATGTGGTCTCGTCGATACCGGTAATTCCCTTTAACGCTGCTGCTGTAGACTGCGCCTTTTTCTCAGTACAAAAGGGATTTGGTCTACCATCAGGTCTTGGTGTTCTGTTGATGAAAAATACCTTCCTGCAGGATGTCTTAACCGCCGATGACCTCGGAGATGACGAACGATATCACAGCATCTCAAGCTGGTATAAATATGGAAGCAAATATCAAACCCCTGAAACTCCCAATGTAATTGGAATATATCTATTAGGAAAAATTATCCACGATATGATTGCAGTGGGGATTGACAAGATCAGGGCTGAAACCATGCATAAATTCAATTTGATAAAAAAAATGGTCCAGGCACATCCTGATTTATCGATGTTTGTGGGGCTTGAAAAATTTCAATCGCCATCGGTAAGTACAATAAGTGTGAAGGGTGGTTCGCAACGAATCGTTTCAAAATTGATGACAGAAGGAATGCAGGTTGGGTTTGGTTATGGCAAGTATAAAATGGATCAAATTAGAATCGCAAATTTTGCGGCGCATAGTATTAAAGATATAGAAACATTGTGCGATGCCATCAATAATGAGCATTTTTAAAGTTAAATCCTAAATATTGAACTTTTCCCACTTCTAAAAACAACGAATATTTTTGTAAATTGATGTCCTTCTAATCATTACAAACCACTATAAACAGAGGATAAAATGAGTCAAAACAGAGAACAATGGGGTTCAAGAGTAGGATTTATTCTGGCTGCAAGCGGATCAGCGATTGGGTTAGGAAACTTATGGAAATTCCCTTATATCACCTGGCACAATAATGGCGGGGCATTTGTAATTGTCTATCTAATTGCAGTTATCCTTATCGGATGGCCAATCATGACTGCTGAGATTCTCATCGGCAGGAAATCGCAAAAGAATCCAGTTCTCGCATTTGATGAACTTGGCGGATCTAATTGGAGTCTCATTGGCTGGCTTGGCGTCTTAACAGGATTGGTTATTCTTGGTTATTATGCTGTCATTGCCGGGTGGACAATCACATCATTTATCTCATGTATGAACTGGAGTATGAATGGATATACTGCCCCAGAAGAGGGAGCGTTTGGCGAGTTCATAGGTAATGGCAAACTACAGCTGCTTTTATCGTTTATATTCTTAGCTCTCACCGCAGGAGTAATTTCCAAAGGAATAAAGAAGGGTATTGAAAGAGCCACAAAAATCCTCATGCCAATTCTTTTTCTTATCATCGTATACATGGTGATAATGGCACTGGGTCTACCAGGTCGCAACGAGGCATTTTCATTCATTTTTTCACCTGATTTTTCAAATCTTCCACCATCTGGTATACTTGAGGCTGTAGGTCATGCATTCTTTACCCTCTCCCTAGGTATGGGAGCGATGATAACCTATGGATCCTATATGGACAAAAAAGAATCAATTTTTAAAAATGCTGCCTTAGTGGTAATTCTAGATACTGTTTTAGCAATAGCTGCTTGCGTTATTATGTATACTATCATCTTTTCCGTACCTAGCGTTAAGGATAGCATATCCGGATCAACAGTAGGGATGTTATTCATTACCTTACCAAATCTGCTTTATACAGAAATCCCTTTCGGGACAATTCTGGCCCCGGTATTCTATATCCTGGTTGGCTTTGCAGCCCTGTCGTCGACTATATCACTGCTGGAGGTAATTGTATCCCTTCTTATTGATAAGATGAAGATGTCCAGACAAAAAGCTACCCTAATTGGTGCCGGTACAACATATGTCATATCAATCTTTTGCGCGTTATCTCTTGGTGCAGTGGATGCGCTTTCATCCTTTTCAATATTTGGTCCGGGGAAAGAAGGTGTCTTAAGCACGCTGGATCATCTGGCTTCTAATTGGATGCTTCCTGTTGGGGGATTATTCATAACCATTTTTGTTGGATGGTTTATGGATCAAAAGATTATACAGGATGAAGTTGGTAAATTCAATGATGACGGATCAGTAAACTTCACATACAACATGTTCAAATTCTTTATCCGGTTTATTGCACCTGTGGCTATTTTAGCCGTGATAATTTCTGTGATTTTTGGAAAAGATTTCAGCTAAGGTATTTAATTTTTCTGGTACAACGATCGTAACATTTCTTGTGCGGTCTAAATCAGAAGCGGTCTAAAAAGAAAATTATTGCTCAGAATTGTCTGTTTGACACTCGATAGCTTTCTATATATAATTGTCAATGGTGCTCTGTGAATGAAGCTGATGCGGAATAAAATATCAGATGCACGACAAAGTAAATATTTCAATTCGGTAATGAAACAATTAATATTTAAGTTTCGGACTAAAATAACAGGAGTTTTTATGAAAAAAGGTTTATTATTCAGCAGTTTACTCTTTCTGTTGATATCTTGTAGCGAAGCGCCCTCTTCAATCGGCTGGTTTAAAGGTGGATTTGAGGAAGCAATTAACACATCAGGCAATCGCCTGGTAATGCTTGAATTCTATACTGATACATGAGTATGGTGTACTCGGCTGGATGCCGATACATTTTCAGATGGCAATGTAATTGAATTTTCTGAACAGTTTATAAGCATAAAGATAAATGCTGGCAAAGAGCCTGGAAAAGAGATAGCTGAAAGATATAATATAAATGGTGTACCCCAAATGGTTTTCGTCAATAATAATGAAGATGAAATTGATCGCATTATCGGATACAGAAAACCAGATGATTTTATCGTTCGTGTACAGGACATTCTGGACGGAAATAACACTCTACCTGATTTAAAGGATAGATTGACAAATGACCCTAATAACAATGAATTACTCTCAGCACTTGCAGGTAAATATGTAGAGATGGGAAATGATGATGGGGCAACAGAACTATACGAAAAATTATTAGTGAATTCCCCAGGAAATGTCTCAGAAGAAATTAACGGAGCCAGATATTATCTTGCCATGAAAAAATTCTATGATGGAGATAAAGCACCGATAGAATCTTTCATTAAGGCTTATCCTTCTTCAGAATATGTTTATGAAGCATACTCAAAAGTTTCACGATTTTATGCTTCTGAAAAAGATACTGAAAATGAATTAATCGTATTAACCGAATGGTCAAACAAGTACCCGGATGACTATTCCGCCTTGAATGCTTTTGCATGGCGGATGACCGAATTGGAGACTCAGCTTGATGAAGCTCTGGTGAAGGTTCGTCACGCCGTATCATTACTTGCTGATAAACCGGATACCCAGGCAAACATCATTGATACTGAAGCAGAAGTTCTCTGGAAACTTGGGAGAATTGATGAAGCAGTTGAAGCGATTGAAAAGGCCATTAAAATCAGCCCGGATTATCAATATTTTCAGGATCAAAAGACCAAGTTTCTGGAATCAGCTTCATAAGCTTCAAACTATTTTAAGTGATATAAAGGATATATATGTATAAACCCAGCGGTTTTATCCCCGGAAATCTAAACATTGAAAATTGGGAAGATATTAAACCCTATTTTGAAATGATGATCAGCAGGGACATTCAAACCAAGGATGACGTCCAAAAATTAATCCAGGATTATTCTGACGCAACTTCGGTATTTTATGAGCGATATGCCTGGTCATATATCAATATGTCCTGCCATACAGATGATAAATCATATGTTGAAAAATATGAAAATTTCTCAACAAAGATTGCCCCTGAGATGAGTAAGTCTTCAAATGAGGTCGAAAAGAAAATCGCATCAAATGCCTTTTTTAAAGAACTGGATCCTGAGCGATTCAACCAATTCAGGAAAGCCCTGAAACGAGATCTTGATTTATTCCGCGAGGAAAATGTTGATTTATTCGCAAAAATTAGTAAATGCTCCTCTAAAGTAGATCAGCTCACAGGTGGATTGATGGCCACGATTGATGGGAAGGAACTCCCAATGCCGCAGGCATCGGTGAAACTTCAATCGGATGACCGTGAAGAAAGAAAAAATGCCTGGTTGGCTATCTGGGACTCAAGAGCTACCGTGAGGAAAGATCTGGATGGATTATTCAATGAAATGGTTAACTTGAGAAATCAAGTTGCTCTAAATGCAGAGTATAAAAATTATCGGGACTATCAGCATGACAGCTTGCATCGATTTGATTATACCACCGCTGATGCTGAGAAATTTCAAGAGGCAGTTGAAGAGTTTGTCGTTCCACTTGCCAGGGAGATTACCAGAAAGCATCGGGATAAGTTGGGAATCAAAGATGGGGATTACCGACCCTGGGATCTTGCCGGTGAACCGGCTGGTCAGACCAGACTAAAACCTTTTGACAAAGGCGATGAACTATTAAATGGTGCAATATCTATTTTTGATAAACTTCATCCGGATTTTAGCAAAAATCTGCAGGAAATGAACAAAAACGGCCTGTTTGATTTAGATTCTAGAAAAGGAAAAGCCCCCGGTGGATATAACTATCCCCTTGAGGTAACTGGGATGCCATTTATTTTCATGAATGCAGCGGGAACACAAAGAGATGTAACTACCATGATGCACGAAGGCGGACATGCCATGCATACATTCCTTACCAATGATGAACCACTGGTTTATTACAGAAATACACCTGCTGAAATGGCCGAAACTGCCAGTATGAGTATGGAATTAATGACCACCCCCCACTGGGATAAATATTATAATGAAGCCGATCATCTTCGTGCCAGAAAAGAACATCTTGAAGGAATAATTTCATTCTTTCCATGGTGTGCGATTGTCGATGCTTTTCAACATTGGATATACTTGAATCCAGAGCACACTCCTGAGGAAAGGGACGAGTATTTTGCTGAACTTTCCGATCGATTTGGTACAGGTTTGGTGAATTGGACTGGATACGAAGAACTTAAAAGATTTGGCTGGCAGAGACAGAGTCATATTTTTGGTTCTCCATTCTATTATATCGAATACGGGATTGCCCAGCTCGGTGCTTTACAGATTTATCGTAATTTCCTCGAAGACCCAAAAGCAGGCCTGGACGGATATATCAAAGGGTTGACTTTGGGATCAAGCAAACCTTTACCTGAAGTGTGGAATGCAATGAATATTAAATTCGATTTTTCGTCAGAGAATATCCGTGAATTGATGAAGTTTGTACAAACCGAATTGGATAAACTAAATCAATAGTCAGATAATTAAATATGATATAAAAAAGGGGATGAATTTCATCCCCTTTTTTATTGTAATTGAAATAAAGAACCTGCAGTTTAAGCTAGTGGCAATTACCTCCGCAGTTCAAACCTTCGGAACTTGATAGCGCTGTTAATTGTCCGTCATTATATTTTTTGACAGCATCAAGTAAGGACTCTCCGGGGGGAACCATATAAATATCAATTCCCAGGTATGCTGCAGCATCATATGCACCCGGACCCATATGAGATGTTAGAATTTTTGTAAATCCCAATTTGTTTTTCCAATTGTAAATTCCTTTATGATGGGATTGTTGATTCCCTGGAATTGAATCTATTAAACTTCCCTCGCTGTCAACAATCAAATACCAATTTGATCGACCAAAATGGTTATCCACTTTCGAGTTAATATCATTTATTTGGGCTGGTACTAAAAATATTTCCACCTTATTCATCCTTTTTCTTCAGGTTTAAGACTTTAAATAATCGATTTGTCACATCCTCTGGTACATCCTGCTCTTCATCACATTTCCGGTACATTTTTACAACCTTGGTGACAGAATCAAAATATACTTTGCAATCAGGGCATTCCTCCATATATCGCTGAAGTTCCTCACAGGCTTGCTTATCAATATCACCACCCATTTGTTCACAGATGAGATGTGTGATCTCTTTGTCTGGATTGAAAGTACTCATAACCAACCCTCCTTACTGAAAGTATGTGATAATTTATCTCTTAAAAACAAACGGGCTCTCATAAGTCTAATTTTTACATTGGATTCAGTGATAGCCAGTATTTTTGCTGTCTCTGCCACAGATTGACCTTCAATATCCCGTAAAACGAACACAGCTTTTAATTTTTCATTCAACTCAATCATCGCTTTATTTAAATAACGGCGAAATTGACGGTCAGATAGTTTTTCATCTGTGAATTCAGGAAATTCTACCGGGTGGTATTTCTGGAAATTATCAAATCCTAAATCATCAATTGAAGCTGTGACATGCGTTCGATGTTTATCCTTCAATTTTTCTAAGGCCAGATTTGTAGCAACTCTGTAAAGCCAGGTATACAGGGATGATCTGCCTTGGAATGTATTAATTTTTTTTATTAATATGAGAAATGTCTCCTGCAGAATATCCTCGGCATCCTTTTCATTGCGCATCATCCTTAAGCCAAGATTATATATCCGTGAAGAGTATTGCGTAATCAGCGATGTTAAGGCTTCACGATCTCCACTTTGAGCCTTCTCAATTAGTACAATTTCATCTGTTTTCATTTGATATAAATTAGTGAGTATAGATCCTGAGTTCTTACATCGAAATTGTCGTCAAGGGCTTAAAATTTATTGCCGTGGTTCATAGTCCAAATAATTATCCAGAGGATCATCGATGTTTGTATTCAGGCTCTGGATCCAGTCGATAACAGGTTGCCGCCAATGAATAGAAGTATCTAATGGGTCTGGATCAGCAGTTTGAAAATATTCAGAGGTACTATAAATATAATCTGTAACTAAAACAGAGTATACCGAATCTGGATGAATTGGTGTACCATCAATGAGCATTATCTCTGGAATCGTGGTCATGCCGCCAATCACATAGTAGGGTATATTTTGAATTAATTGCTCACCGGTGATATCAATAACATAAAGAAAGTTTTCGAATGGGAGTATTCCTACCCAGGTTTCAAATGTAATATCACCTGGAGGCATATCAGCCCTGATTCCACCGGTATTTGTAATTGCGATATCCACATTCGGATAAGACCATAACCATGCATCGGTAATGAGATTATACATTGCATCCGAATTGCTGCTAATATTCTGTGCAACATAACCAATCACCTGAGAGAGCTCCGAATCCATTTGCCCCTGCCAGATAGATATGACTGAATCGACAACAGAATTTTTGGTCAATCCCGTATTATTATGAGTAGAAACGTCTATATCCACCACGGTGTTGGTAATGATATCAAAATCAATTTCGGCCTTTGCATATGCGGACAAATATGATCCACCTTCCATCACACCAATGCCATTTTGAATTTTTGAAACAGTCTCATGACAATGTCCACCGCCGATTAGAGCAATCCCCAGTTCCTTTGCAAGAGGAACAAGGCTGGTGATCTCAAAACTGCATATATGCCCAACAATTATAATTAATTCAGCGCCTTCAGATTTAATTTGAGGGACGATTTCATATAAAACATCCTGATAGTCAATAAAATCAATACCGGCAACGTTTTCGGGAAAATTGATATCATCTGCTTCGGTTGCAGTCAATCCGATAATGCCAACTGAAATATCGTTTACGGTTTTGATAATATATGGCAGAGCAGGATTGACGATTTCGCCTGAACTCTCTGATCTCATATTTGAAGATAATAATGGAAAGTTTGCCTGTTGCGATCTTTCCAGCAGCGTCAACTGATTAAAATCAAATTCGTGGTTCCCGATTGCGGCAGCATCGTAATTCATTGAATTCATCACATCAACCATAGATTCACCCTTAAACCATGTTGATATTGCCGGACCAGTCCACATATCACCACCGCTTAAAATCAAGAAGGGACCATCTTCAACATATCCTTCTTCCTCAATCCAGGTATTCATCAACTGAGCTGCACCACCGTTTTGTCCTTCACGAAGCATCCATCCATGTTCATCGTTTGTATATAGAATTGTTAAACGGCGAAGATCATCTGGGTTCTGGTTGACAATCTTGTTATTGGTTCCACCACAGCCAAGTGATAACAGGATGATAAAAGGAAGAAACTTCTTCATATAATAAGATGGTGCATGTAAATAATTAAAAAATCTTCAAATTAATTTATTGAATTTCTCACGGATAATATTCATGGGTTGAGCGCAGGTTATTTGGTCCACTTTTTTCCCATCTTTAAAAAACAAGAGGGTTGGAATACTGCGGATACCCATCTGCCGAGACTTGGTGTTTTCGTCGGCATTCAATTTTCCGATAATAATTTTCCCTTTATATTCTTCAGCCAGCTCTTCAACAATGGGTCCAATTAATTTACATGGACCGCACCAGGGTGCCCATATATCAACCATCACGGGGCCAGAATTTGAATTTATAATTTCGTCCCAATTGGCATCGTTAATGGAAATTGTTGATTTTTCTTTTGTTTTGAATAAGTTGAACATTTCAGATTCCTCAATTAATTACCTGTTTGATTAATTTTTGAACCTGGGGTTACAAATAAATATATCAATCCATTTCCATAAAAAATGATACTCGGCGATCACGATAACTAAAAAACAGACTATCGCTCCCCGCATAAAAGTCTAAACCTGTTACCGTGTAATCTGTTATGTCGGTTGTAGAAATGGGAGTCAAATATTCATCAGTTGATATCAGTATATCGGTTCCATCAATTCTTACTGCCAGCAGGTAATATTTATTATTACGGTAAGTCATTGCATAACAACCATATTGAGTATTATCCAGGAAATCAAAAGTAATATTGACTTTTGATCCTTCAATGCCCGGATTATCCGGGGCAAGATATACTCCGCGGTATTGATCTGGGTAGTTTCTATTTTGAAAAAGTACAAAGAGGGAATCTACATCTGAATTATAGCAAAAGGTACTTGCTGACCAATCTGGGTCATCATCATCATAAGGCAATGGCAGCAAAGGATATTGCTCACCGACATTAGTTAATTTTATCATAAACCAGTTGAATCGTGGCAGTAGGTACAGGTCAGTTCCATCATTTGTCATCGAAACATAACCCAAACCATTATAGTCCAGTTCATATCTATCAGACAAGACTCCATCAGGGGCGATTTCAAAGAGGTCTATTTGGGCGCCGGAGTGACCTGAAAGATCATAATTTGTTGTGTAAAAATGATCATGAAGGAAAGTAATATCATTAAATGAATCCTCTGCAGTATTCTTATCGGTGTTCAAGAATAGGTCGTCTCCACAACCGATCAAAATAAAAATGGGGATAATAAATAACAGAATTAATTTGACAGGATTTTTCATAATTTATTTTCCATTCGGTGATAGATTAATTTCATACCTTTCAAGGTTAATGCCTTGTCGATAATATGGTCAGTTTTTAAACCGGGTGCAATTACAGTGCTGAATCCCCCGGTGAGTATAATCGCTGTTTTTTTAACATTCATCTCAGATCGAATTCTATGTATCATCCCATCTACTTCATCAACAGCACCAAACATGATACCGGATTGCAGATTTGATTCCGTGGTAATGGCTATGGCTGATTCTGGGAAAGTAAATGCGGTTTCTCTAAGCAGCGATGCTGATTCAAAAAGATACCGGGCAGAAACATCAATGCCAGGGGCAATGGCACCGCCGATGAATTTATTCTTTTCGTCGATTACATCATATGTGGTGGCTGTTCCAAAATCAACAACAATGGCAGGGGTCGAATAAAATTCTATTGCCGCAGCAATATTGCATAAACGGTCGGCACCGATTTCAACAGGTTTATCTACAATTGTTGAGACACCGGCATTCTTTACGGAGATAATTGCAGGTTCGATTTGGAAAAGGTTAATACAGGCCTGAACATAAATTTCGTTTAGTTTGGGAACCACTGAACTGATAATAATACCATCAACTTTGTATTTCTTGATTTTTTGGAATGATGCCCAAAACTTCAAATCAGATTCCACTCTCACCGTATCAATAATGTCATTATTTTCAAATACCGCGATCACCACATTTGTATTACCGATGTCAATTGCCAGGATATTCATAAGATTATGCTGTTCCCTGAATAAGTTTCAACTTTACCATTGGTTTCAATAAGGGCATGTCCATATTCGTCCAGATCAAGGAATATCCCTTCTATAATATTTTTTCCCTGATGAAAGAAAATTTTCTGATTTTTATGTGCACAAAGGAAACGCCATTGGGGGATAACCTGTCTCATATTTTCTAGATAGTATTCAAAATGATACAGAATTTGGGCAAGGAGATATTCTCGAATAGTTTTATTTCCAGTCTCGATATTAATGGATGTTGCTGTTTCCTTCAAGTCTCCTTCAAAATCAATTTTACGTTCATTTACATTCAGCCCAATACCGGTAACAACAATCGTTTTATCCTTTGCCCGACGTGTTTCAACCAGTATACCACATAATTTTCGATGATTGACTATGATGTCATTTGGCCATTTTACCGCTGGTCCAAATCCAGTTGAAACCCGAATGCCGGTGGCGACTGCTACCGCCGATAACAGGGCAAGCAAACCCAACTTTTCCATTGGCAGAGTGACCTCATATATGATTGAAAATGTCAGGCTGGTATCTTTTGTTGAAAACCAATGTGATCCATGCCGTCCGCGTCCTTTATACTGTCTATCGGTCAATACAACGGAGCCTTTTATATACTCTTCTTCATACAAATGCCAGGCATCCTGATTGGTGGATTCGGTCATTTGATAATATTTCATTTCGCGGCCCATATACCGGGTTGTCAATTTGTCTTGAAACCGTTTGATCATAAACATGATTTCTAACCTGAATATTCGCCGAATATTTCTTTTAGTTTGCCTGAAATTTCACCCAAAGTGGCATATTCATTTACTGCGGTGAGGATATAGGGCATCAAATTACAATCATTTTTTTCGGCGGCTTGTTGTAACATTGATAGTGAGTTTTCAACCTTGGAATGATCCCGATCCGTTTTAACCTGTTTTAATCGGATAAGTTGGGATTCAACGGCTTTCGGGTTGATTGGCTGTAAAGGGGGAGAGGTCGTATTTTCGGAAACAAATTTGTTTACACCTACAATGACCTTCTCTTCATTATCGACTTTTTTCTGGTAATCAAATGCACTATTGGCGATTTCATTCTGCTGAAATTCCTGTTCTATTGCTTTGGCTGAACCACCAAGGTCATCAATTTTCTGGATGAGTTCAAGGGCTCTTTCCTCTAAATCATTACAGAGGGATTCTATATAATACGATCCTGCAAGGGGATCAACCACATCGGGAATTCCGGATTCATAACCGATAATCTGCTGGGTTCGAAGTGCGAGCCTTACGGATTCCTCAGTAGGCAAAGCCAGGGCTTCATCTTTGGAATTGGTATGGAGAGACTGGGTCCCACCAAGGACGGCAGCAGTAGCCTGAAGTGTAGTTCGGATCACATTGTTATCAATTTGTTGTGCAGTGAGAGTTGAACCTGCTGTTTGTGTATGGAATCGACAGGCAAGGGCCTTTGGTTCGGTGGCCCCAAACCGATCTTTCATGATTCTGGCCCACATCCGGCGGGCTGTGCGAAATTTGGCAATTTCCTCAAAAAAATTATTGTGACTATTAAAGAAAAAACTGAGACGTTTACCAAATGAGTTTACATCCAAACCGACATTAATAGCCGATTTCACATATTCAATACCATTAGCCAAAGTAAAAGCAATTTCCTGGACAGCAGTCGAACCGGCTTCTCGAATATGATAGCCAGATATGGATATGGTATTCCAATTTGGTAGTTCTTCACCACAGTATTCAAAAATATCAGTAACAATACGCATACTGGGTTTTGGTGGATAAATATAGGTGCCGCGGGCAATATACTCTTTTAGTATATCATTTTGGATGGTGCCGCGAAGTGCTGGCCTTTTGACTCCGGTTTTATCTGCCATGGCGATAATCATGGCCAGTAAAATGGCAGCAGTAGAGTTGATTGTCATGGATACAGATACTTTTTCCAGCGGGATATTCTTAAATAGAATCTCCATATCAGCAAGTGAGGATATAGGCACACCAACTCTACCCACCTCTCCATATGCCATATCATGATCAGAATCATATCCTGTCTGGGTGGGCAGGTCAAAAGCAACAGACAGACCCATTACTCCCTGATCGAGGAGATAATGGTATCGCTTATTACTTTCCTCGGCAGAGGCAAATCCGGCATATTGCCGCATAGTCCATAATCTGCCTCGATACATTGAAGGATATACACCATGGGTGAAAGGAAACTCACCTGGCTGCTCTGCATTATCAGGTCCATAAAAGGATTTTAAAGGAATACCGGAACTTGTTTTTTTATTCATTATAAATAATTTTCAAATGTAGATTATTAATATCCAAAGTGTTAGAGTTTATTGTGTCAGGAAATTCCTCTTTCCTTTTTGACTTGCTGATATGCTTCATTCACTTTTTTGAATTTTTCTTCGGCAATTGAACGAAACTCCTCGCCAAGATGACTCACTTTATCAGGATGATATTTTGTTGCCATTCGTCTAAAGGCTTTTTTCACTTCAATATCTGTGGCACTTTTGTCAATTTCCAAAATCGTGTACGAGGATTGAGTATCCTTATAGAACATGGCTTTGATAGATTCAAAATCTTTCTGGCTGATCCCCAGGTATCCAGTAATATCCCTGATGATATTCACTTCACTGGGATGGACATGCCCATCAGCCTGCGAAAGACCAAATAAAACATGAATCATTTGTAGCCGGGCGGGGTGATCCATATTACTTTTTATTTGTCGGCAAACATCTCTAAGGGGATATTCCTGTTTAAGAATATCCTGAAATAATGCAATACGTTCTTTTGCATAAGTAGAACCAAACTGTTTGATAAAAAACTGCTTTACAAATTCTAACTCAGATTTTAAAACCTGACCATCTGCTTTCATTACTGCAGCAAATAATACAAGCATGGATAAACCAAAATCCCCTGCCCGAGTAGTTGTTTTGGGACCACCTGAAAAAATTCCTGATGATGGGCGAGATCGAGCTGTTTTTATATCATCAGATGCCATTACATACCCGAGGATACCACCAATAGGACCAAATACAGCCCAACCAAGTCCTCCCCAGAAAAGTTTGTTCATACTAATCATTAAATTTAATTCTCCTTAATATTTTATTTGAAGACCAGATTTTAAATGGACAAAATTATTGTTCACTATTCAGGTCTTTTATCGATAGTTGTTTCAATTATTTTAAATTATTTATCTTCAGCAATATGAAGAATCAACTGTCCCTTTTGGACGGCCTTCCCTTCTTCCACAAGTATCTTTGTGACGCTTCCTGATATGGGGGAGTCAATCTCATTTTCCATTTTCATTGCTTCAAGTATAAATATTTTCTGACCCTTCTCAACTACATCGTCTTTTGATACAAATAGTTTTGTTACCAATCCGGGAATAGGGGCATGAATTTCACCGACATGATTTGATTCTGGTTTTGCGAAACCATATGTCTCAAGCAATATCTGTGTTTCATCTTTTACGACGATTTGAGATTTTTTTTGATTAATGAGAGCGGAAACGCTATCTTCATAATTCAAAATACTGACGATATGAGATTTTCCCTCTACAATAATTGAATATGAATGATTGGATAATTTTTCAACTTCGGCATTTACAGATTTTCCATCCAGAAAGATTTCAATTCCATTGGAATGAAAATTCATCTCAAAATTAGATTCAGTTTTACCGATAATGGTTTTGAATTTCATCGAAGACTTTCCATTCGACCTGCAGTGGTCCACTTTGAAATTATTTGATCTTTTTTTAAGGGTTTTACTATTTTTTTTGAACTATGGATAATTGCAGCGATACTGCCGGCAATGAGATCCCCGGTTTTGCTGATTTGCATTTTCTCTTTCAGGTCTGAAATGATTTCATTCAAAGTATGTGTGCAGTATTGGCCCTGTCTAAATGCAGAATGAGCGATAAACTCCCGGCAAAAAGGAATTGTAGTATCGATACCAACAACGCGAAACTCATCCAAGGCCCGAATCATGCGATGCATGGATTCCTCACGATCTATTCCCCAGGCAATCAACTTGCCGAGGAGTGGATCATAGTAAGGTGAGATTTCCTGACCCTCGCGGACGCCCTCATCCAGCCGTATGCCGGGTCCATTGGGAGTCTCCATTTCTTTAATAAATCCAATGGAAGGAGCAAAATTTTGATAGCCATCTTCAGCATATATTCGACACTCTATAGCATGACCGTTTGGCTGCAAATCATTTTGATTGAATGACAGAGGTTTACCTGATGCAACATGGAGTTGTTCTTTTACCAAATCCACACCGTATATCATTTCGGTTACTGGATGTTCAACCTGGAGCCGAGTATTCATTTCTAAAAAGTAAAATTTACGATGTTTATCCACCAAAAATTCAATGGTGCCAGCCCCAAGATATTTACATTTTTTTGTGATATCATAGGCTGTCTTTTGCAGCTGTTGACGAAGATCATCTGTTATAAAAGGAGAGGGGGATTCTTCAATTATTTTCTGGTACCGTCGTTGCACTGAACATTCGCGTTCTCCAAAGGTAACAATATTCCCAAACTGATCGGCGAATACCTGGATTTCAATGTGATGGGGCTCTTCTAAATATTTTTCAATATAAATGCGATCATCCGAAAATGCTTTACCGGCCTCAGATGAAGCTCTTTCCATGGCGCTGATGATTTCTTTTTCATCATGGACAATCCTCATACCTTTACCACCACCGCCACCGGCAGCTTTTATCAATACTGGATATCCAATCTCATCGGCCAGTTTTTTTGCTTTTTCAGGATCGGTAATGGATTGTGTAGTACCGGGAATAATGGGAGCATTAACCTCCATCGCCAGTTTCCTGGCGGCCATTTTATCACCCATAGTCGTTATTGATTCTGCAGATGGACCTATCCAGGTAACTCCCATGCGGATTATTTCATCGGAGAAAGCAGTATTCTCAGAGAGAAAACCATATCCGGGATGAACGGCATCGGCGCCGGATTGCTGTATAATTTCAAATATTCTACTTATGTTTAAATAGGACTCCGATGATGGGGATGGTCCAGCATAATAAGCTTCATCTGCTTTGAGAATATGAGGAGCAAGGCGGTCCGCATCTGAATACATGGCAACGGTTGCAATCCCCATTTCCCTGCAGGCACGGATTATACGAACAGCAATTTCCCCACGATTGGCTATTAATATCTTATGAATCATAAGCCATAAAATTACTGCGATTTGTATTTGATTAGGAATTAGGAAATTGGGGCTATTTCCCAATGAATTGACAAAATGATTTATCAGGTATAAGCCTGTTTCATGAACCACTAATCAATAAGTTTTGAGAAATTAATAAATTAGAGATGGTCCCAAATAATATGTAACTCATTTTCGCTTAAGGATACAATCTCAATGGTGTTTATACTGTTTGTTTCAAACCAATCTTCAGAATATGTAATCCTGAATAAACTATCATCAATCAATTCCCATTCGCCTTCCACATCATAATACGCTACGGGTGGGGTTCCGCAAAACCCAAAAGATCTTAAATAAAAGACACCATTTTGAGCAAAAGTGAACCCCCCTTGAGCTTGATCAAATTCGTCGACCTTTTCATAAATATCCCTGGTACTATCTGATTCGATAAATCCCCATTTTCCTAAAGGGGCAACACTGTCGGAATGTTCGTTGATTGTATTGTTGCACGATATTAATAACAATGAACAGATAATCAACATTATTTTCATATTTCATATTCTCCCTAGAAAAGGTTTAATAGTCAGAATTTTCTATTCACTGACAGTAAGTGTAATACGGTAATCCTCAAGATTAATGTTCTCATCGACTACTGGATAAGGATTGACTGATATCAATTCAATCCTAAAACCAAAATGATCAATCTCTCTTGGTTCTAAGGATGTATTTAGATAGAATGGAAATTGAGACACTTCAATGCCAATGCGGGCATTTCCTTCCCAAAAACAGAGTGCTCCCTGGGGACAACGAGAATCGTTTTCAACCATTGTGAATTCTATAGTTAGAGATTGATCCTCAAGTGTGATGCTCTGGCCGTATTGAATTTCAAATTCACGACCCCGTTTGGGTTCCATAAGACTATCTGATGTATTGCAGGCAGTAAAAATGGTTGCTGTCAGTATTAAAATAATAAATTTCATAATTGAACCTTTCTTAAGAAATTGATTGATTATGTGAATGATATTAATGATGAACAGATTCAAATTTTAAAAAATGAACTCTACCCCTATTTTGTAATAACTAGGCTCTAATATTGACTCTTTTAGGGCACAGGTTAATTTGAAATACTCTTTATACTTGAAAGAAATGCCGGCATTCATTTCATATTCATTCATGAACTCATTTGTCGCCGGGAAAAGATGCCCCTCAACATATGACGAATCAGAGGATACCGTTGTAACTCCATCCTGGATGGTAACGGTAGATTCGTCATATACAATGAGGTCATATCCTTCTTTAATATCTATTTTCTTTATAACTTTTGTCAGACCCAGTTGAAATTCTAAATTGCTCCCGGCTTTCACTATGATGCCAGTTGGAATAGCAACCGTAAAGAAATCTTCATTACGATACCAATGGAATTCTTTTTCCTCATCTTGGGTAGATTCTTGTAATTGCCAATTTATATATGAGTAATTTTCTCTTTCTGAATATGAATACTTACTACCGATAAATGGTTCATGGGCATCCATATCAACATCAATGTTATCCACAACTACACCGCCAATAAATCTGATTTTTGTTGAAACAATCACATCAGCCCCTATACTCAGCTTGAATCGTTTATGAATATTGTCACCGGTTCCATAGCGGCTAAAATTGACATTCGAAATATTTAAAAAGCGATGTACAGTATCGGTATATGTATTCCAGTATCGTGAACCGTAGTAATTATCTCTTCTCATTATTTCAGATTCAGTTAAGTCCGATTTTCTTTTTTCACCGTATATGGCTAAACGCAAGGTAATATCTGAATTGAGAAAAAAGTCTCCATTTAGATTTCCATATGAGGTACTTCCAGCATATTTCCATTGTTTATCAGATCTGGAACCGCCGAAACGATCATAAAGGCTATAATTGTTTGTGTCCGGTCCTTCAAAATGATAACTGTGATAAAAGGTGGAATCTGTTTCCACAAAATCGCGTTCTATCTCACCTGTGACATACCCCAAAGAGCCACCCAATACCATCTTGTCGGGTTCGTTCCAAATCACGCCAAATGAATAGTCATTCATCTTATAATCCTGATTTTGATTCGCCTTGGTATCTGAATAATTCAAGTAATTATCATAATAATCGTTTTCGTCGGTAAAATTTAAATTGACATAGTCACCATCTGTTTTTTTATCCAGTATGGTAAATCTCAAGCCGAGGGATAATTTGCTGTGTATATCAAAGGATATCATGGCGCTTGCCTGGATTCCACTGGACATTAATTTATTGTTGCCAAATTCTGCTATCCGATAATCTCCATACGGGTCGCTGGATTCGGAGTCAAAATAATTACCTAATGCATCCATCTCCCACCATCCATTATGATACCATTGGGGTTGATAAAACTGCTCCTGCTCGTAATAATATTCTATGGTTCCGCCAATTCCGATTGGAGAGTTTTCCCCATACGGTTTCCCCAAATATATAAATCTTGCAATGGGTTCGCTATTTTCAGGTTCATGAACATATCGATAAGGAGACCAGTAATAAGGCATATAATAAAAGTCATCATACCCATATGATATCCCCGGGGTAGAATTACTATTTGATCGGTCTTTATCATTATCGCTTCCCGCGATATCGAAATAGATATAATTTTGTGACTCAAGGCTCAAATAGGCAGGGTTTTGAAATACATTACTTACCGGATGGTTATAAATACTGTAAAAATGAGGTCCCAGCGCCTGGAGTCCGACTGGGTGAATAGTAAGCGGTTTTATGAAATCATAGGGCAGTACAAAGTCCGTTGCCATGACAGAATATGAAGGATACCAGGCAAAACCCTTGGTCAGTAACAATAAAAAAGCGACAAAAAATTGAATTTTGTGTTTCATCTTAACTCCTCAAAAAAATATGAATATGAATCATGGTCCAATTCAGAGTTTCTACTAATAATTAAACCAAAGCCTGATAAGTTATACACAAATGAACCACTCATTGAGGCGATCCAACTACTACTGGCGCATGCTATCTCAGTACAGCTAACTTCATTAATTATTAATGAATCGCCATCTACTATTTCAAAAATTCCTGTACAATAATTACATGCATCTGTTGCTTCCATAATTCCATCCTCATGGAAGATTAAAGTATAACTTTCTCCTTCACTCGGTTGAATATCAAGTGGGCCCGTACTATCGTTATATTTATATAATTGCCATTCAGTATTAAATAGGTCCTCTTGTTTGTTTGCATTTGACTCATCACATATTGAAAACATGGTTGGTAATAATAAGAATAGTAAGGTTGATTTAATTTTCATTCCGTCTCCGTAGTTATATATGATCTAACTACAGACAAGTTGACAAATGATATACCATTTTAGAAATTTAGATTTTGATAGAGGAATTATCAGGAAAATTATTGAGGATTTGATGACATGCCGTTCACGAATTTAAGGAAATAAAAAAAATATAACCAGAAAGTGAAAACCTCCTGATGAGTTTCAGAAAACTGATGGTTTCCTCAGAATTCTGAAACTAATTGTTAAAGATAAAATAATTAAAAGGAGTACTTGATTCCGGTTTCGATGGTAGTTTTATAGAAATATTTAGAGTTATAAATGGACTCATTTTCTTGAAAATTCAGCTGAATATATATACTATTTTCATTTTTCAGCATATGCTCAATGCGAATATGCATTTGATTCAATGTTGCTGTTTCAGGATCCCTCAGGCTGCTAAATCCAGCTGTGTTAATATGTGAATATTTTTTTTTCATCACTTTCAATAAAAAATGATAGTATGTTTTTTTTAACCAGGGTCCTGAAAGATATAATCGAGAACTGTATGTTCGATTGGAGGATATTAAACTGTTGGAGTCTATTGTTTCACCTGCAATGGACCACCCTAATATGTTCTTTCCATGATACTTGATGTGGATATTTGCTTTTAATCCCTTATCTCGCTGCAATGAGGTTCCGTCGATAAGCTCTGAATCAGTTCCATGGTCAATTGCAAAAAGATCCTTATGGTCGGTATAATTATAGGAGAGGATACCTTCAAGAGAAACGTTTTTATTAAAATTAATGAGATTGCCCAATTCAATGGTGGAGATATTAAATCTAAAAGTATCGGGAATGCTGTACGTTGAATAATTATGTCTGAGACCAATCCATGCCGAGTAATTTTTGGTGATATGGTTATTTAGAAAAGTAGAGATATCCGTTTTTGAATAAGAACTGGAATTTTCTGAGAATTTTTTTTGAAAGTGGGTTAATTTCCAGGTATTAATTATTGATTTGGTCAACAAAATTCTTGAGATCAAATTTGATTTGACGATCATTTTTGACTCTTCACTATTGCTGGGATCATACATGGCTTGTGTCAAAATATTGGCCGAAAATGCGATATTACTCATTTCAAAGTCATGGCCGAGATTACCGTGTAGTTTAAAACCGTAACTATCAAGACCTCCAGTTATTGATTCAAAAACATTAGAGTCATAATAGGACGATAGCTGTAATTGTCCTTCGGCGGAAAAAGCGCATGTCAATAATAGGGGGAAATATAAAAAAACGAAAAGAAGGAAGAATGTTAATTTATTGCGAAAGCTCATTCATCATCTCATCAATGAGAATCTTATATTGAAGGCGTTTATGTGCAAGTAACAATACATCTCTTTCAATATTATTTTGGGGTGTTAAGGATAGAGACTTTACATTTTCCGATGGCGACAAATGAGAATTTTCCATAACTTGTATATCTGTAATAACGGCATCAAAATCAATAAAAGACTCATCATCTTCAATTATATCGGAGAGATACTCCTCACCTAGATTTGTGGAAATGATATCATTATCAGAACTTAATTGCAAATCTACATCACTATGGAAGTCCTGTATATTCTTTAGCAAAGTAAGATCCTTTTCTTTTTCGACCAAAATGGAATCAATATAACTTAATTTAGAATGTAATATCAAAAGGAGATCATCATAGATTAATTGTTTCATTTTTTTATCACTCCAGATATTTTTTATCAACGAATTGTAGTCGGGGAGAGGAAGTGAGTTAAATCCGCTAACATCAAGAAGCTTGGACAAATTTATGACAAATTCTAGTCTATTCTCTTCCATGCTTGGGGCATCGGCTATGAGCATGTAGGTGTTGTATTTATCCTTGATAATTTGCATTGAAGTATTTTTGGTGTCTTGAAGCGTTTCTATTCTGTTTTGGATAACGATAAGAGAATCTGATATTTCCACTAAAGAATTATTGATATTGGTAAGTTTAATTTCGCTGATCCAGCCATTATACCAGGCTTGATTTTGTTTAATTTCCTGCTTTTTTATAAACAGAGATTCTTTATTTATATTCAGCTTTTGATTTTTGCTAATTGCAACCTGCAGTTTACTATTGATGGATAAATATTTCCCCCATTCATCCTCCAGGGATTGCATCCATGAAAAAGAAAAGCAAACTATAAAAATGATAAAAGTATGTTTATTAATCTTCAAATAAGTGGATTCTAATGTTGATTAGTGGATTATTGGGATTATATATCATCATTAATTTCAATGCCAAATTTTTCCATTTTATAATAAAGAGTGCTGGTTTTTATACCTAATAATCTGGCTGCCCTTTGTTTAATGCCCCCGGTCTTTTTTAATGCATCTTTAATCATTTTATACTCTGTATCATCTAAAACATCCGTCAAGGATCCTTTTTTTAAATGGGGTTCAGACTCGATCATATCGAAGTAAATCTCTGTTTCTGTTATTATTTCTTCATGGGCAAAAATTAACACTCTTTCGAGAAAATTTTCTAATTCACGGACATTGCCCGGCCATGGGTATTGTTGTATTTTCTCCATCGCTTTGGGACTCCATTGACGCATTTTAACCTGTAGTTCCAGGGCTTTTTTTTCATTAATATAATCTATCAGAAGTGGAATATCATCCCGTCGTTCCCTTAACGGCAAAGCATGTAGGGGAAGTACATTCAGTCGAAAATATAAATCTTCCCTGAATTCTTTATTTTGTATGGCTTTTTTCAAATCTTTATTGGTGGCGGCGATGATTTTTACATTTGTTTTAATTTCTTCAGTACCACCGACTCTCTGGAATGTTTTCTGCTGCAATACCCGCAATAGTTTTGCCTGAGTTCTCTGTGAGATATCACCAACTTCGTCAAGGAAAAGAGTTCCTCCGTCAGCATGTTCAAATAGTCCTCGATGGAGTTTAACAGCCCCGGTGAAGGCACCTTTTTCGTGACCAAATAATTCACTTTCCAGTAACGACTCGGTAAGGGCGCTGCAATTAATTGCAAGAAATAATTTATGTTTTCGATTACTTTCTATATGAATAGCCCGGGCAATCAATTCTTTCCCCGTACCGCTTTCACCGGTAATCAAAACAGCGCTGGTTACTTTTGCTACCTGGGTAATTTGTTTGTTAAGGTTTTGAGACTCAAGTGAATTTCCAACTAAGCCATGAAAGGTAGACTTGGACTCATAACTGTTCATCGGTTTTATTATTGGATTTTCTTCCAGGACATGTTTCACCTTTGTTCTTAACTCATCAACCGTAAATGGTTTTGTTATAAAATCCTTTGCACCGAGTTTTAGGGCATTTACAGCAAGATCAATTGTGCCGTAAGCTGAAATTATAATCATGATGGTCTTGGGTCGTTTTTCTAAAAATTCTTTTAGAAGCTCCATGCCATTTTTACCGGGTAGTTTTAAATCTGAAATGACCAGGTCAGGATGTTCTTCAGAAAATAGTCTCACACCTTCATACCCATTCTTTGCAGCAATTACATCATAACCGCTTTTACCAAGCACGGTCTGGATGCCCTGGCGCATAGTATTATCATCTTCGATTACAAGGAGTTTGATTTTATCTTTTTTTGTCATTTTCTTTTTTGGGCAATGTTATCACAATCTGCGTTCCCACATTAACTGTACTATCAATAAAAACTGTGCCAGACATCTCCTCAACAATGTTTTTGACTATTGATAATCCCAATCCAAATCCATTTTCATGGGTAGTGTGATATGGTTCAAAAATCTTGTCATAATCCGTTTTATGAATACCAATACCATTATCTGAAAATTTGATTTGAGTCTGATTCGGTGAAGTTACTATTTCTACAGATATCCTGCCAAGGTCATCTTCAACTGCATCTATGCTATTTTTAATAAGATTCAGAATGACTCTTCTCAGCTTTGATTCATCTCCAATGAGACTGCCTTCACCAATTAGCTCAAATTGTAAATTTCTTTGTTTCATATCCTGTTCTACCAGGCGGTGGACGTCCTCAATAATTGAATTCAATGATAAGGAAACTAAATCAATTTTTGTTGGACGGGAATAATCCAAATATGAAGATACAATTTGTTTTAGGTTACGGAATTCGGTTTTTATTTTTTTTATATACTCGTTCTCATTGGAGTCTTCTTTTAATTCTTCGCTAACAAGTCCAAGATACAACTCGATACCACCAAGGGGATTTTTTATTTCGTGGGCTACATCGGCGAGAAATTGTTTATTCTTTCTATCGGTATTTCTAATTTCATCGTGCATCTCAATTAATGCTTCATTTAGGTCACCAAATTCATCTCGGCGACCAAGTTTGATTTTTTTAGTATTAATATTCTTTTGGATAGCATTTGCATAGTCGGATAGTTTCAAAAAAGGTAAGAGTAAAGATTTTGAAAATGCCGCTGCAAAGCTCAGGGCAATAAATACAGCAACAATTACAATCCAAAAAATACTTCCGCGTAATTGATCTATATAAATCATAAACTCTGCATCGCTTGAGGCTACCAATGCTATGGATGTCTTTTCATTAACGATTATATTTAAATATGCCACTTTTATGTAATCAGAATTACTTAACCTGTATAAATCTGAAACAAAGGAGGGATCATTTTGAAAGGATTCATCTGATTTACTCAACAGGGTTTTTATAATTGGTTTCTGAGAAACCATTCTACCTGCTGAGACCAGTTCATATCCATCTAATGTGTATATGGCTAATCCCTGGATTTTTTGAGTTAATAATAAATTTAATTGCGACTCTAGTTTTTCCCGAACGGTATGCAAGGATGGTTCTTGGACCAAAGATGACAATAATTTTTTATCGAGTATATTTTCGGTGATTTGCAGTACACTCAAAAAGTGTTTATCTAATTCATCTTCTATTGCGCTGCGTGAATACCAATATAATGGTAGTGACAACGCTGTGAGAGACACAATTAGAATTCCAAGAACGAGGGATAATATTTTATATTTTAATTTCAAACCATATCCGGATGCTAAATTTAAATAAACTATTCAAATTCGAATGGTATGAAATATTGGCTCAGGTAGAAAATCATCCAGCTATGCAAAGCCGTACACAGAATTATTTGATTGTATGCGGCTTTCATCTTCAATCCATCGTCAGGATCCCATGATAATTGCTATGAGCATGACAATATCCAGAATATCAATTATGCCATCTTCATTCAAATCACTGGCTTCAAACTGATGTTGATCTGGTGTAGTATTACCCATGACAAAATTGATGATAATTACAACATCCAGGACGTCGACAATTTGGTCATCATTTACATCGCCAGGTTGAATATCCAGAGATGATGGTTCAAAATAACCGGTGCGGGTAAGGCTACCGCGAAAGAGATTCCAATAATCATCCACAGATCCTTCACCCTTTATATCCAGGTTGATCATTCCATCTAAAGCACCGATCAGTATTTCCAGATCACCATCGCCATCAGTGTCTGAAATTGCCGGAGCCCCATAGATAGGATGTTGATAATCAAATGGGAAGTTCTGGTATATATTTCCATATAAATCAAAAATATGTATTTCTCCTGCGTTAGTACCGGTAATTATTTCAGGAATTCCATCATTATTCAAATCGGCAATCGAAGGTGTTGAAGTTACTGGAGAATTAAGATTTATTGGCCATCCTGTAATAGCAGCCCCATCTGGATTAACTGCGTATAAATAGCCATCGTCAGAACCAAATAAAACAATTAATCCCAGGTCCGGGTCATCTAAGAAACCACAAGACGTTGAAATATTTCCACCGGTTTCAATAGTAAATCTGGTGGTTCCGTCAGAATTGATACCATAAAAGTTATCATCCTTTGAACCGGCAAGGATGATCAGCTCATCATTATGTGTTTTTATTATTGATGGCGCCTGCCTGAAGTCACCACCGGCATCAGTAAATGGGAATCCTGGTGCAATTGAGCCGTCATCATAAACCAGGTAGATATTCTCGCTATCCGTACCAACGACGATATCCATCTTTCCATTGCCATTGAAATCAGCAAGTGCTGCGCCTTTTTGAATTTTTTCTACAATAGTGACGGGGAATCCCTCAACTGCAGATCCGTCTGGATTTATAGCGATTATTTGATTTGAGCTTGTTTGACTTCCATAAGTACCAATGACAATTTCCAGCTCATCATCATCATCCAAATTGCCAATAGCGGGGGTAGCCATGATGTATTTATTAATATTTAAATTCAATAACATGTCGCCGGAGGTATTGAATATATAAAGATGTTTATTTTTTGAGCCAATGACAATTTCCAGCTCGCCATCAAGATCAATATCTGCAATAGCTGCAGAACCCCATATATCATCTCCAGTATCATATGGCCAGTTATCCAGAATATTTCCATCATTAGACAGACCATAGAATGAGCCATTATTATCTCCAAAGAAAATTTCGGAATATGGTTCATCCTGTTGATAATGCACTACTGCAGGTGATGTTTGTACTGGGAAATCACCAATCATAGGCCAGTTTTCCTGATAAAGTGACACAAACAATGATAAGGGAAATTCAAATGAATCTATCTGGCCGGAAACATTCACTGCAGAGACAGTTATTGTGCATCCCGGATCTCCCATCAATATATCATCGTTTAATTCAAACTGAAATCCAGATCCTGTTGGATAAGCAGATTCGTCTACCCCGATATATCCGTATTCCATTTCATCTTCAAGAATGTTAACACCTTCGTTCAGACAACTTATTGACGCTGATACATCTGTGGCTGGATTAACCCCAATATTTGTGATCATGGGATGTAAATCAAATGACTCACCTGGGTTAATTACTGAATCGTCATCCCCGTTTGAGATTAAAATCAACTCATCGGTCAGGGCAAGATCAACAGCATAAATGTCAATACCGACGGATAACCATCCGGCATAAGCAGTATCAAAATAATAGGGATGCTGCGAGAAAACATCATTGCAAACATCCAGCATTTTAAAAGCCCCGCTTAAGAAGTTATCGTTTGGTGTGAGATACTGTGTGTTCCAAATATGCCATATATCAGCAGCTATTCCTCTGGATATATCAAGGTCCATATCAAATGGTTCAACTTCAATACCATAATGGAGGCCTCCTTCAACCATCATTTGAAAGGCCTTATTTGGGATGCCAGAATTTGAATGAACGCCACCGTTGTCATTATTGCCGTTGGGGTTGTTTACGGGTGGCATATAATATGGGCTGTTAATATTATCGGGGTGGTTGAACGCAGTTGGATCTTCCATGCTTCTGATACCATTACCGTTCAGGGTGACGTCTTCTCCTACCAACCAGTCACCGCCATTTTGAAATTCTGCTTCCACAAGGTATCCAAAAATATCAGAAAGTGACTCATTCATTGCACCGGAGTGATTCTGATAAATTAATCCTGAACTGGACCCGGTAACAATATGGGTAAATTCATGTGAAACAACATCTTGTCCGGCACACCATGGTCGATTTTGACCACCGCCATTTCCATATACAATAAAACTTTGAGTTGCCATGGCATTTTGCCAATTTGGACCCAGATTTACAATCACTGCCGTTCTATAACCGTTTCCATCTAAGCCATAATGATCATGGGCGTTGATATAATAATCCAGGGTCTTTCTATGGTAATCCAAAGCACTTACCCCGGATGGATGTGAGTCATATAGTGTTTCAGATAAAAATTCAGGAGACTCGCTATTAACAAAACTCAGTATATCATAATTAGTATTGTGGGCAGAGAGTATGAATAATGAACCTGCAGATTCATTTGTTACATCGACCATATTATAATTGCCGATTCCCGGTTCACTATCGGGAGGTATAAAAGAATAGAGTGATGACCAGTCGAAGGTAGCTCCTTCATATATGTTCAAGATTTCAACGGATTCATCAAGTAGATTAATACCGCTTCCTGTGGTTGGACCATCTTCATAAGCAAGGGGGTACGTTTTTAATAGCTCACCTGAATTTGCATTAACAATATATCTTTTAGAGTTTTGGAAATCCGAGACATCAAAGACCCATGCTAATTTTGGAATTTCAATTTGAGTAAATATGATTAATTCAGGAATTATGTCAACTGAATTAGGAATATCGTATAATTCTTTTACACTGTTTACAGCGTCAATTGCAGAGATTGATGGAGTGGTATTGAGATAAATATTTGGCGTATAATCACTGGTAACTGAGGAAAGGTTTCCCAAATGATCGGCATGAAGTTTTATATACGTATTTAAAACGGGTACATCATTATACATCTGCTGAAGAGTAATATGCGATATCCCTTTATAGTCAGTAACATTTGACTTGGTTATGAACTCATCCTGGAAATTTGTGAAGCCAAATAAATCATTATTATTTATGAGAAAATCCAGTGCTACTGATTCAAAAGATCGTCCATCATTAATTTTTAAAACACCACTAAGATTTCGGATAATTCCATGATCATCAGCATGATAAATGAATGGTTTTTGAGGATTGATTTTATAAGACAATTCCTTTATAGAATTTATATTTTCTAGATTGGCACTGTTTAGCATAGTAATAGGAAAGAACAGTGTAAATATAAAAATCCGCTTGATGGTTAATGGGTTCAATCCATTGATAAACCTGATTACTGTTTGCATTTTATTCCTTTTATAAATTTAATTTATTTAAATGTATCAATAACCAAACCTCAAAAGTGATTGAATCATTTAACTGTTTTGTAGTGGAAAATTAGGTCATAAAGCTAACTGATTTATTGCCAAGTTCCAATATGAGATTTTGATCAAATAGTAAAAATGACGCATATCCGTTAGTGGTGTCAACTCTATTGATATGAAGAATTTTGATTTAAGAAATCTGATTTGAAATTTGTTGAATTGAAAATATACCGTACTATAGTTTTTGGAATTCAATAGCAGTGCCGCGGTGATGCCGCGGACTCATCATTCTTTTCTTTGAAGAAAAGAATCAAAAGAACATGCCGCTATCAGGATCTTCCGGTTTCAGGATTTTGACTCGGGATTGCATGAAACTCACTCCAATATCTTGGAGCTCAAACAGCCATGCAATCTAATCCTTATCAAAATTCTTCAATATTTCCGGAATATCCTTAAGGCGGGTGGGAGGGGAACCAAATATAATAGAATCACCAACATTACGTACAATGGGAACTATAAACGTAGTTCAGTTGATTTTATTTGAACTATTGTTATTTCACCAGCATTACTTTTTGGGAAGATTGGAAAGGACCAGCGGTCATTCTAATAAAATACAAACCGCTACTCAGATCAGATGCATTCCATTCCACAGAATATAAACCTGCCGTTTGATAGTTATTCACCAGTTCACTTACCTGTCGGCCGAGTACATCGTACACAACAAGGTTTACTTGTGAGTCTGAGGGGAGTCCGTATTCAAATGTAGTAACTGGATTAAATGGGTTTGGATATGCAGGATGCAGAATATATTGCTGAGGGATGAGATTAATCTGAGCGTTTATTGTATTTCCTGACCAGTCAACCATTTTGACATTTTGGATGTGTATATCACCTGAATAACTAAATATGCTTTCACTATTTAATGTAGAACCTTCAGCGGAGAATATTATCATTCTGTGGGCATTGCTTTCAAATATCCATCCTTCAGGAAGATGATTGTCTAAGATGGTGATGGTACCGGAATAATCAATTTGAATACCGGCAATATTTCCATTTGTATTAATTGAGAGTATACCTCCGCTTGCAACAACCTGGGCATCGCTGAGGGGTTGTGAGCTCATCAGATTATCTCCAAGTATCCAGCTGACCAATAAGACGATATCCTCAATATCAATTTCACCTGATGTGACCACATCTCCAAGAGCAAGTTCTATCTCAGATGGATAATAATTTTCTAGTACAATATTTACCATCACAACCAGATCTAATACATCAGTTACACCATCCTGAGTGATATCACCTAAATCAACAAAGCTATTACCTTCACCGACAAATTGTATGGTTGGAAAATAAGGAGGTGGAGAACAGACATTATTTGCATCGTACTGGTAGTTGCTCTGATAGCCAATAGTTTGACTATACGGTCCGGGCATATTGCGTTGGATATAACCATGATATTGTTGAGTGATTCCACCCCAAAGTGTAATTGTACCTCTGTAATCGTGGTTCACCATATATCCATTAAATCCATTTACCCAGGGACCGCGGCCATCTCCATAGGGAGGATCAAAATGCCCGTTTGTAACATTCTGCCAATATTGGACGGTAAAAGATTCGTTGAATGCCACTAATGATGCATGAATAACCACTCCGGATCCATACATGGAATTTGCTGCACCATTTAGGAGTGTATTGGCGACAATTATATTTGCCCCGGATATTAATCCCATGCGGTTTTCTGATCCGCCATCACAATTTTCATCAGGTTGCGGTGGACCATCATTACCAACAGGTGCTTCAGCGTTTCGGAGGTCATCAGTAATCCAGATATTGCACCAAAGTGTATCAATAGGGGCGGTATAATTATTCGGCCAGGCATGACGACGGTAAGTGATATATTCATCAGTTACAATTGTATATTGTCCCTGATAAATACCACGAACTCTGACTGGACCACCCTGAATGTATAAAACAGCCGGACCATCGGGATTTATAATTTCTTCAGATAATAAATTTTCAGGATTTGGTATACCGGTATCGGTTGCCAGAGGTATGTATTCAGATGTTGAGTATCCATGGGGACCAGAAATAGTTGCATCTAAATAATATTCATCCAACCCGCTTGCACCATTAGGATATTTGGCATGGTATGAAATGAGGGAATCACTATATGATGTGCAAGTTCTCAGGTCACTAGGATTTGCACAATTTGTTGTGGGGTCAGTTACTCCTTCTAAATGAGTTGGAAAAGGGAATGGAATTTCTGTGGTATCTAGCCTTGCCGATAAATTTAAATGAGGTGGTTTGAGAAACCACCAGCGTTTTACATGAACACTTGAATCAGCATAAAAATTGATATCTGTCATAATCAATGTATCACGATGGAAGAAATCATGATTTAATAATTCGGTGGAATCAAACACATAACCCTCACCATTCATCGCCGATTCCTTAGCCAACACATAACCGTTAGGAGGAAATTTCACTGGTGGTCTATATAATATTGGAGGATCGCCTTGAAAAACTTGGTTTTCATTACATATCCAAACATCGGGATAATGAATTTCTCCAGTTTCAGGATCGATTGTTAAAAATACAGTGGTTTGAAATTCAGGACAGCCAAAAACGCCCATTACCATAGTACTATTGGTCTGGATAAAACCACCGCTGAACAATTCACTTTGTCCGAAAGTCGCATTTCGTCTATTTCCAGGACTATCATGTACGAATGGGCCTCCACCTCGTTCTTCTAAATCCGTAAGGTAAACATAATCTGCGAGTGTTCTATTACTGGATGCTGTTCGAACATGATCATCTAAAAATGTATCTGACTGAATCCTAACAAACGATATATTTTGATCTGATATAGATGAGATTGGATAGAGTTGGTTAAACTGCTGTTGTAAATGAAGATTATTGATAGCATTATCGGCAAAAACAAAACAATGAATGGATGTAACAATTATAAATACGTTTTTTATTTTCATTATCTTCTCCAATGGTAATAATTATAAATCTAAAAAGAGGCTTTGAATCTTTATATATTATATATCTCTATTTATGTGACAATAATATTACGAAAATAATTCGAGGGAATATCTCATTTATGGATACTGTTACAAACTGAAAATCTCAATAGTTTGAATTGTAAATGATGGAGGGGAGTTGATTACCCATAAAATAATTACAATTCTTGTGCGATAGGTATTTGAAATGCAATAGCAGTGCCGCGGGGATGTCGCGGACTCATCATTCTTTTCTTTGAAGAAAAGAATCAAAAGAACATGCCGCTATCAGGATTTTCCGGTTTCAGAATTTTGACTCGGGATCGCAGGAAACTCGCTCCAATGGTCTTGGACCTCAAACAGCCACACAATCCAATCCTCGTCAAAATTCTTCAATGTCTCCGGAATATCCTCAAGGCGGGGGGAAGGTAAATAAACCGATGTTATTCTCGATTATCCCTTGTCATTCGCCAATATTTCATGGTCTCAATCCTCGATGCTGCTTCGAGGAAATTATACCGAATCTCTTTTTGCGAGATACCCTGTAAATAAATGGGGAAATACTTCAAAACAAAGGGGCTAAATGCTGCAAGTATATCATCTGTTACAATATTTTCCAGATTATCTCCGGAAATAATTGTTTTTGAACTTGGTTTATTGAGACGAATATCATCAATATCACTTGGTCCCAAATCACCTAACCAGGATTTTGAAAATCCAGATTTGTTTTGATCTCGGTTGATTCTCCGATAGGTCATGAGAACCTGTTGATTTGGAAACTGATTTTTTAAAACAAGATAATACAATTTCAACTGTGGAGACATTTCAGATATGGTTTTGAATTCTGAAACGATACCTGTTTTAAAATCTACGGCAAGTATAATTCCTGAGCTTGAAAGCATATCAATACGGTCAATAGTTCCACCAAATTTTAAAGAGCCTAATTCATTGTGGGAAATAGTAAAATTCGACCAGGATCCATTGCTAATATTTGGATATCCAAAAGCTTGCTCGGCATTAATAAATTTAAAATTGGGGATTATGAGGCGATCTTCAAGCAGGAGATTTTTAAATACACCAGGCTCTTGTTTTTCGTCTACCAATCCATTGGTAAAAGACTGTAGATATAATTTTTCCTCATAACCAATTTCAGGATAATCTTGTATCACACTCTTAGAGGTCTGAAATAAAAGAGATTCTGCTTCTTGTGGAGTCACTTTATTTATTTCCCAGCCAGATGGATCATTATTGCCAAATAATTCAAGAATTTTGTGGATAACGTTACCCATGAAGGCGGCTATGTTGTACTCCGGGTCTATTTCATGGAGTTTCCAGATATATCTCATCAAATATAATAAAGGTGTTTTTGTGAGCATGGTCAACTGTGAGGCAGAGAAACGATTGCCCTTATGATATTCTGTTAATGAAGGGACTTTTCCAGAATATTCATTTTCAGGATTTCGATTTAATAATGTATTATGACGATGAATTTGTTTTTTCAAATTAAGTGGTGTATTCCCGTTGACTTTCAGCAATTTATTGCGGTAGAAAAGTTCAGGAGAAATGTATGGGGTTGATTTGATAACTTCCATGGATTCGAGGAAGATAGAGTATTGCTGTTCACTGCCATCCACTCCATTGAGAGGGCATGAAAGAAAAACCTCCTTTGCGCCAGATATCCATGAATGAAATATCATTTGATTGGCATTATAATGAAAATCAGGGATGTTTTCCATCATAAATCCAGTTGGTGTCTGGGATGGAAAATCTCCCTGCACTAAACCTGGGATATAGAGATATTTTCCAAATGTATTGCTGATGCTGTCGGCGACAGATAACAACGATATTCCATCATTGTGAGTTTCTGTGGAAATATCCAATTTCAAAGATTCACGGAGCTCCAGTCCATATTCCCCAACAGAAATAGCCGGATAATTCTGATTTAGAAAGATTGAAAGTTGCTGAACAATCATAGAAAATGCATCAATTGCTTTCTTTTCCATCGTGCCGATCGATTTTGAATATTGTTTAAATAAGTGAGTTATCACATACTCAAATCGTTTATAGATGGGGTCGGTGGAATTGTTGATCTCTGATACATATTCGGCTATGAACTTACACAGTGGCTCAACATCAATATCGGCATGATATTTTGATTCTGCAGCATCAAGGAGGGATTGATATAAATCCAGTTTGTTCAAAACTTTGCCGGCATTGCCATTTCGTCTCATTCTAATATCGAGTTTTCTCAACAACGACATATATTCATTGTGATCATCAGGATAGACACAATATGAAATTGGATGCATAAAATATGGTCTCATATCCTGCCAGGTCAGTTGATTTGAGTCCATTAATCGCAGCAATGTCAGGCAGGCATGAATGACTGGTCTTTCGAATAAAGGCTCGCCCTTTGAGAGCTGCATGGGAATACCGGCATCCTCAAAAATTGGTAATAGAATTGGAATATATTTTTCCATGGATGGCAGCACAATAATGATATCATCCAAATTTATATTTTTTGAAATTTGGGTTATAATTCTATTTTTTATATCCGTCAATTCTTCATTTAAATCAAAATATTGATGCCAGGGCGGAAGGTGAACCTGATCAACCTGAGAATCCAATTCGATCTGAATTAACTTTTCACAATGATGATTGATAATCGGGATGAAATCAATTTCCTTCTTATAAACGGGTGTCAAAGAATCAAGATATACATGTTTTCCGTGAAATAGGCTCAACTTGAAGTTGTCAGTAGATAAATATGGAAAGTAACCACTTTTTGATAATTGTGCTTCAATATCCTCATTCAGGTTTTGCAATTTATTATCAGGGAGGATGCCATGCTTATCATACAGGTCATAATTTTTCTTTAGTGCCTGCAATATTCCAGGGTATTCTTTAAAGGAATAATCCAGATAATAATTATTTTGATATTTACGAATCAAACTTCTGATGAGCAGACCGGGTGCAGGTTGAGAATTAAATTTTGCATTCAATCCGGTGAAGGTATCAATTATCATTGTGGGATGTAGTTGATTCTGCGAAGATAAATGCGTCATTAACTGATTAATTCTCAATTTTGATGGACAAATTATTATGGCATTTTCAGGCAATGAATTCATTTGATCTGAGAGGAAGATTTTATTATTGTCAGGATAACTCGGTTGCCAACCGCAAATAGATTCAAATTCCACTTTATTGAAATAGTCAGGTTCAAAAGGAACATCTGTAATATCTTGTAAACGGGTATAAGCAATCTCAGCGCGGATATTTGGGAAGTGAAACATATATTTCAACAACTGTAAATATATCTGGACCTGATGAACATACTGATTATGATATTTCCTGCTACTGTCTGTCTTGTAATCCCTAACGACCCATTCATCAGACTCCTTATATAGTAAATCAATCACTCCTGATATTATGAGGGTGTGGTGAGTACTGATAGATTTAAATTCGGCTCTTACAGGATATTCTGTAAAACGATCCGTTTCAGGAAAATCAAACACTTTTGTAATTTGAGGATAGTCGGCTAATTCACGTATGTGCTGAAAAATTTCATCATGATGATTCTTTAATTCGAAATACTGTGGTCGATCCAATTGGTTTCGAAGTTGCTGATCATACGTATCGATGTCTAGGTAATTGTGTTCCAAAACCCAATGAATATAGGTACCAAATGCAGAAGAAGAATATTGACTGGATTCTTCAGATGGAGCCACTTCAGCAGTTGGACTCAAAGTCTCCGATAAATAATGAACGCTGAGATGAAATGACGAACTGATTGGTGATTTTGGAATTGGATATGAGTAATCAACAGATTCGATATTGTGAGAGTTACTTTCCCATTTGGTTTGACGGTAGGGAGTTAGAGTAATATCTGCTTCATCATGGTCTATACTGCCTTCGGTCAATCTATCGGCAGTTATCTGATAAATGCCTCTTACCCAGTTCATCCAGGTACTGGTTGATTTACGAAACTCAATTATTTCAGGATATCCTTTTTTGGGATGTTCTTCCACAACCCCCGACAGAATTACACCATATTGGGCTCGGGTAACCGCAACATAAAACAAACGAATATATTCAGCGAAAAGTTCTTGAAACGCATTTTTTCTCAATAGTCTGAGAATTACAGAATTTGATTTTTTACCCATATGCGAGGAGAATGTGAATCCCATTTCTGTATGTTCATTACCTGATTTATCCGGAATAGACGCCATTGAAAAGCTGGATTTATTGTCAAAATTCATCTGTCGGTGTAAGTCGGGTAGAACAACAAAGGGGAAATCCAAACCCTTTGCTTTGTGTATGGACATGATGACAATATCGCTATTTACTGATAACTGGGCAAACTCCTCATCAGGATGAGTAGATCGTCTTTGTCTGAGCAATAACTGAATCCGAATCAAATGTTTGCCATCCAGTGACCATTTGTGAATCAACCTGATACATTTATGAATATTTTTCCATCTTTGGGATCCATCATTTTCAGAGAGATATCCTAACTCGCGAAACTCACTATGAAATATGCTTGTCAATAAACGATCTAATGGATCTGTATGGACTCTATGAAGCCAATTGTTTATTTCTTCAAATATGTCAGGGAAATGGTTTTCCAATAATTCAAATACAGGAAATCGTCCCCTAGCCGGTTCGAGCATCTGGGTAAGTTCATCATCACTCAAGGCAAAAATCGGAGATCGAAGGAGACCTGCCAGAGCCACATCGTCCAGTGGATTGATGAGAACGGATATGATCATTTCAACATCTAAAATTTCCTGACGACTATAAAAACCTCGGCTGCCAATAATTTCAGCCTTTAAACCACTTTGTTTGAACGCCTCACGGTATGGACCAATATTGCTTTTTACATTTCGCAGCAACACGCCGATTTTGGGTTTCCCTGGTGGGCAGTCTAATTGTTTATAATGTGAGGTTTGCTGGAGATCCTTTAAAATAGTTGCCAAATGTCTGGCATAAGCCAAATCATCCTGTTTATATGTTGATTCACCACTTTCAGATTCGTCAGCTGTAACCGTCAAGATATTTACATTAATAAAGCCGCCAATGCTGGTATCTTTTTCTTTCAAGTCATGGGATTTATTGAGAGGATAGGATGTGGAATTAAATTTTGCTTCATAGGATTTTTGCATGTCATCTTCAGGTGTAAACAGCTTGGAAAATAAAGGATTAATAGCTTTTTTGATAAATTCAGCTGACGATCGATAATTATCATCAAACTCAATTTCCAGTGGAGGATTATCCATGTTCCTCAATTCCCCGATCGCATGGTTAAGTACTTTTACATCAGCATTTTGGAATTTATAGATGGACTGCTTTTCGTCCCCGACAAGAAATATTCCTTTTGAACGTATAATTCCTTTTGAAGAACATATAGTCTTGATAATGCTCCATCTCAATTCATTGGTATCCTGAAACTCATCTACCATGATATGCGGGAATATTCGACCGTATTGTTCGCCTATCCCAGGATATTCAGATAACAACTTATGAGTTTGGAATAATACATCAGCATAACTGATCATATGATTTTCAAGCTTTTTCTGCCAAAGCAGCTGCGTAAACTCGTGATAGAGATTGACCAGGTCAACAAGGAGTTTGGCTGCCAATTGATCATCGGCAGTGAAGAGACTCTTAATTATTTCTTCAGGTAGTATGGATTTGATTTCAGCGATACAATCCAGAAAAATTTGTTTGATTGCTTTGTGATCGTTAATCTCGTATCCGTTGCTTTTCCAGATACTCTGATTTGGCAGTAGATCGACTCTCTTTTTATATGTGCCGCTAGCGGTTACAAGCATGGGATGAATGTATTGACAGTAAAATGATTTGGGTTCATCTGATTGAACAAAGTTTTCAATCATTTTCTGCATTGACTGGATTTTTTCTTTGGTATCTGCAGGCATACGAACTGTGAGAATCTGTTCAAACGATTCAGACAGGATTTCGGCAGCCTGACCCACGTCGGCATCTGGCTCATATTTATCCCGCCATAATTGGAAAATATCTTTTGAAGTTTTGCCAGAATACTGACGTTCCCATATTGATAATTCGTTATGGTTATCAATTAGATATTGGATGGCGGACCGGATTCTGTACAAACCCAGATGATTTACCAGGTAGAGAAATTTTTCATCATTATTAGAGTAAAGCTGTTGGAAAAAAACATGTAGGAGATTTTGAGTCAAATCCCGGATATCATTTTCATCACCGGTAGAAATGGTTGGGTCTATTTTTGCCTGTATGGGATGTTCCCGGAGGATTTTTGCACAGAATGCATCGATGGTTTTTATTTGATTTCGAGAGAAGGTTTCCAGTATCCAATCTGAATATCCATCGGCGCTTGAGTGAAGAATATTTTGCCCAAGACCATCTATTTCTAATTTGCCTTTTCGGATGAGGGTGTTGATATCCTTGTATATCCTGCTGGACATTTCTGCTGTAGCCTTGTTTGTGTAGGTGATTACCAGAATATTTGCGGGTCCCAGCCATTCAGCTTTTGGTGAGTCGATTGATTTTTTGGCGAATTCATCGAGAATAGCGATATATCTTTTGGATAATGCATAGGTTTTTCCTGCACCGGCGCAGGCTCGGATGACGACATTTCTATTCAGGTCGAGGGCGTTAATGAGATTAGACAATGTATATATTTTGGATAAATTATTTGGTATGAAATATTTTCATATAAAAATCATTTCCTAAATTTATCAGGAATAATTCAGGAAAACTAAACATGAAGGAAGACACGAAAGATTACCGGAGAGTATCAGCTATTATCTCCGGTCGCGTTCAAGGCGTCTATTACCGGGAATCCACCCGCCGGCAGGTTTTGAAAATTGGCGGATTAACAGGCTGGGTAAAAAATCAGCCAGATAATACGGTCAAATTAATTGTGGAAGGAAATCGAGAGAAAGTACAACAATTACTGGATTGGTGTCAATCCGGTCCGCCTATGGCAAGAGTTCAATCAATTGATATACTGGAAGAAAATTACCTAGGTGAATTCAGTGATTTTATGGTGAGATATTAGATGATGAAATCGACAATATCCTGAAACCCAAATTGGATATTGTGTAAAGGTATATTCTCCTTTTTTAAGTTAAAAATTTATTAACTATGGTAACTTAAGAGTAATTGTGCTACTGCACGTTCATTTTCTCTACCTTTCTACTTCACAGAATGGGATATATTAATAAAAAAAGAGCTCATGAATAACATGAGCTCTTTTTTTATTATATTAACTTATAATTCAATATGATCAAAGCTACCATAGAGTAATAGTTGCGCCAATTGAAATCCTCGTATAGGTCATATCTACTCCTTCACCAACATCAATATCGTACCATGAGTACAAAACATTAGCCCCAAATTTTTCGGAGAAAGAATATCCGGCACCAATTGACCAACATAAACCTCCATCAATATCACTTTCATTAGGAATATCTAGACCGACTCGGGCAAATCCATTTATGGCATCTGTAATATTATAATTTGCAATTCCGTAAACAGAATGGATTGCAAACTCATCATCTCTCTCTAACTGGTATTCACCGCCGGCGCCAAACATATCGGTAAACATATAATCATAGCTAAGACTTATCCCTTCTTCAACATCAGCGGTTATGCTGTTTCCGCCACCAGTTGCTTCCACTTCCTGATTTACATCATAAGCAATCCTGAACTGTGAGAATGCAATGCTACCAACCACAGACAAGGATAATAAGTAATTTAAATAATTTCATCTATTTTCCTTTGTATTGATTTTTAATTGTCTTCAAGACCGTCAATAGTTTACGGTTGTTAAAAGAGTTTAATCAAATCTTAAAATAAGATACACATACCCATTAATATTTTGATTGTGGACTTATCAATCTATTTTATTGGTATTTGATACACCTGTAAATAGCTAAACTTTACGATGTATTTTTATCGATTTTCAGGTATTTCGTGAGTCAAAAAGGTGTTTCTGATAATCAGCACGGAACATCTAAAGGTGAAATAATTTAGGGTTTCGCCAGAAGAGGCAGTCACACAGGTAATACATAAATTTTAATAGTAAATTGGAAAATTAATTTTGAATAATCACTACAAAAAAATGAATAATATCCTGGCATGGATTGCATTCATACTATCATTTATCGTTTATCTTTCGACGATGGCACCAACCACTTCATTCTGGGATTGTGGCGAATTTATTGCTACCTCGGTAATCATGGGTGTGCCGCATCCACCGGGGAGTCCATTATTTCTAATTATCGGAAATGTGTTTTCTCATCTGCCATTTTTCAGTGATGTTGGAGCAAGAGTAAATCTGATATCTCCAATTGTCAGTGCATTAGCCGTATTGCTTTTATACCTAATTATTGTCCAGCTTATCGAAGAATGGAAAGGACCGGTAAAAACAAATTCAGAGGCGATAATTACTTTTGGAAGTGCATTCATTGGAGCTTTGACGTTTTCACTCACTGACTCTCACTGGTTTAATGCCGTGGAAGCAGAAGTATACTCAATGGCAACATTTTTTACAGCAATCATTGTGTGGCTTATCCTTCGCTGGGCACAGGGCATTGGAAAACAGGGCAATGTTCGTAATATTCTAATCATAGCTTATCTGGTTGGATTGGCCATTGGCATTCACTTACTGAATCTTCTTGCCTTTCCTTTTCTTGCTCTCATTATTTACTATAAAAAATATCCGTTCAGGCCAGTATCCTTCCTCACCGTAATTATCTTAACAGGAATTGCCTTTGGTGTGATATATCTCGGGATTATCAAGGGAATTCCAAACTTACTGGATAAAACAGGATTGTCCATGACAATCATTATTATCTTAGGTATTTTCGCCGCAACGGCTTATTTCATCAAATCTAAAAAAACATTGCTTGCCACATTATTAGCTTGCCTGTCCTTAGTCTTGGTAGGATATTCCACATATACGACAATTTTTATCCGGGCGGTCCAGAATCCTGCCATCAATGAAAATTCACCTGATACTATTGCAGGGGCAATCTCCTATCTAAATCGTGAACAATATGGTGATTGGGATATCCTTAATCGAAAATCTACACTCCAGCGACCGGAAAACACTTATTGGAAACGATACACTCTTAATCGAGGCAAACCAAAACCAAAAGAAGTACGTGATTTTATCTGGAATTATCAGGTAAAAGAAATGTATCTACGATATTTTGCCTGGCAATTCATTGGTAAGGGGGAGATGGATTGGCCGGTGATCAATAAAAAAGGCACTCTTCTTCGATATAAGGAAGGTATCAATTCCACAAGATATATCATACCATTGGCATTTATTATTGGAATGATTGGTATGGTATTTCATTTCCAGCAGGATTGGCGAAGAGCCCTGGCTGTGCTGGCATTGTTCGTTACCACTGGTCTGCTTATCATTTTATATTTAAATCAATATGATCCCCAACCCCGGGAAAGAGACTATTCATATGTAGGAAGTTTTTTTACATTTTCAATCTGGATCGGTATCGGTATCGCCGGCATTGCAGATTGGATTTCAAAGCTGGTGAAAGATGCGAACGGTTCAAAAATGGCAACTGCAGGATTAATGATCCTGCTATTTATTATGATGCCGGTGAATATGCTGGCAAAGGATTATCGAGAACATAATAGGGCTGGAAATTTTGTGGCCTGGGACTATGCCTATAATATGCTGAATTCCTGTGAACCGGATGGAATCATATTTACCAATGGTGATAATGATACGTTTCCATTATGGTATCTTCAGGAGGTGAGGGGCATACGTAAAGATATACGGGTTGTGAACTTAAGTCTACTAAACACACCATGGTATATTCGACAGTTACGGGATGATCCGCCTACCCTTCCGTTGAAAATGTCAGATAAGGATATTTCCGGAATTACGCCAATCGTTTGGGAGCCAAAGGATATTTCAATTGCTGGCCCCATCCCAGATAAAACACCAATTACATGGAATCTGAAACCCACCTACGCCGGGAGATATATCCGGGTGCAGGATCTGATGGTATATCGAATCATCAAAGATATGAAATGGAAAAGACCCATCTATTTTGCAGTAACCGTTTCTCCTGATAATCAAATTGGTCTGAATAAATATTTGCAAATGGAAGGTCTGGTTTACAGACTTACCCACGAAAAAGGAAGTGAATTAGATTATAAACGAATGCTTCAGAATATTACTCAAACGAGCAATATGGATAAACTAATTGTCACTGCAGATGATTATCGTGAACATATGGCCTCTGACGATGGAGTCTATCGATATCGGAACCTGGATAATCCCGAAGTATTTTATAATTCAAATATCCAAAGATTAATCCAAAATTACCGATCAGGCTTTTTACGACTGACACTCAGTGATGTGTATTCTGGCAATGATTCAAAAAAAGAAAACGCTTACCGGATTCTAAAAGATATGGATCGATATTTCCCAAATGATTTACTGCCGTATAATAGTCCTGATTTGGAATTACAAATTGCCCGATTATACAATGGTGCAGGAGATGTTGAGGAATTTAAAAAGAGATTGCTGGAAATTGAAAACTATGTTGATCTTCCAATGGAGACCCATTATTATATTGGTCAGATGTACTTAAATGAATTGTCTGATTACGAATCTGCTATCCGGGTTTACAAATATTTACATGGATTAAAGGAATATTCCCACATACCCAATTTTATGGAAGGATTAGTCCAGGCCTATTCCAGATCGGGGCAAGTTTCTGAGGCTGTTGAGGTATTAGAAAACTGGATATTATCCAACCCGGATGATACAGAAGCAAAGTCTATGTTAAAATATTTGAAAGAAGAGGAATCATAGGTCTTCCCCTTGTATCAATAATTATTCCCCATTTTAATGGTTCAGATATAATTGATTCATGTCTGCAATCATTGAAGTTATGCTCGTACGAGAATCTTGAAATAATTCTTGTTGATAATTACAGCTCTGATGACAGTGTCAGTTTTGTACAAAAAAATTATCCGTATGTTTGTATTATTCAAAATTCTGAAAACCATGGTTTTGCCGAAGGATGTAATATTGGCTCTCAACAGGCAAAGGGGAAATACCTGCTCATATTAAATAATGATACTATCCATGAACCGGATTGGATATTGCCATTGGTAAATATCTTAGAATCGGATTCAACAATATCCTCCGTTCAGCCCAAAATTTTGAATTTTCATAATCGTCAACTTTTTGACTATGCCGGTGCATCCGGAGGATTCATGGATATGTTTTGTTTTCCATTCAGCAGGGGCAGAATTTTTGATACCGTTGAAATGGATAAAGGCCAGTATGATGATCCAATTGAAATATTCTGGGCTTCAGGCACAGCATTTCTCACCAGAAAAGATTTGTTTTTGGAAACAGGTGGTTTTGATGAAGATTTATTTGCTCACATGGAAGAAATCGATTATCATTGGAAATGCAAGCTGATGGAATACCGGATATTTGTTCAGCCATCCTCAGTGATATATCATATGGGGGGAGCTACACTTCAATATTCTTCTCCAGAGAAAACCTATTTAAATCACCGCAACAGTTTTCTGCTGCTGCTGACAAACTATAGTTTTATCAACAGTGTTATATTGTCAATTCCACGATTTATGATGGAATTATTATCGGCTTTTCGCGACCTTTTTTCAAAAAGGACAGATCATGGGATTGCCCAATTCAGAGCCCTTTGGTGGATTATTAGTCATCCGGGTATTGTGATGAAAAGACGTCGAAAAACAAAGAAGATCCGAATGCTAAAAGATGCAGATATTATGGTGAATATGTACCGAAGAAGCCTGGTATTTGATTATTTTGTTCTAAAAATGAAATCATATACAGAAATTTTAAGGAAATAATGCCAAAGTCAAAATTAACAATTGACCATATTGTTCATTATGTAGAAAATCTGGATATTGCCGTTGAAGATTTTCAAAAAAATGGCTTTAACGTTTTAAGGGGAGGTATCCACACTGGTGGAATAACTCAAAATGCGATGATCCATTTTTTAGATGGTACTTTTATTGAATTAATATCTTTCACTAATTCTATACAATCGACTTTCTTTAAATGGATGTTCAGGCTTCATCTCAGTAGTTTTATACATAATTCTCCGAGAATGACTGTAGCAAAACGAGTTGTCTCCCGAATGGCGCTCTGTCCTCAGGGTATGATCGATTTTGCGATAAAATCGAGATCATTTCAAGATGACTATACCCGGATAACCCATGAAGGTGTACAATTATCAACTCCTGCTAACATGACGAGAAAATTACCAGATTTAGAGCTATGTTGGCAGATGAGCATCCCAGAGTTTCACGAGCTGCCTTTCCTCATATCAGATTATAATGTGATTCCTGTTCTTAATCATGATGCGGCAATACATGAGAATGGTGCGACTGGAATTTCGAAGATTTTAGTTTTTACAAATAAACTTAAAAAGACCTCCGAATACTATCAAGCGTTTCTGGGTATTGATGCTGAAATCGTCAATAGTGAATCGAGAAAAGCGGTTTTGTTTCACTCTACACCAAGTATTATTGAAATAGTTAGCCCCAAAATTCCAGATATGGATTCCCGTGGTTATGGAATATTTGCTCTTGAATTTAAATTTCCAGATCAATCCAGAGAAGCCAACTAGCAAACTATCTTTTAGATAAACATCTTTTCATATTTGGTAACAGCATTCTGTAGTTTTATCAGGATTACACATAATCAGGGATGGAAAGGTCAAAGGGTATTTCTCCAATATAATTGATTTGATCAACTTGCATACTGGATTTAATTACATGGATTACCACACCAGTTTTTTTGGCATGAACCAATGCTTTGCCAAGTTTGGGATCTCTTTCCCATTGCGGAGTAAATAAATCTACATCATGTCGCTGAACAACAAATAGGACCATACAATTTTTTCCAGCTTCCTTCATTTCTGAGAGATGCATCAAATGTTTTCTACCTCGTTCGGTTACAGCATCCGGGAATTTTGCGACCCCATTTTCTACATAAGTCACAGATTTAACTTCAAGATATAACAATTTTTCATCATTCCTCAACAGAAAGTCAAAACGACTTTTACCCACGGTATGCTCTCTTTTTTCTACCTGCCAGTTTTTGAGAAATGGTATGGATTTATTCTGAATGAGATATTCAACAAATGTATTTGGGAGCCAGGAATTGATGGAAATTAATGTTTTCCCAGAATATACTGCCTGGGTGGAATATCCGGTTTTACGATGGGGACCATTTTCTTTTTTAACCAGGAGTTTTACGCCGGGAAAAAGTAATTCCTTTAGTCTGCCGGGATCAGGTAAATGACTAAGATGTTTGGTGCCGTTAATTTCAATTTCAGTCAGAAACCTATTTGGGCGACTAATAAATTTGGCGGTTAATAATTTCCATGGTAATTTCATTTAATGCGAGTCTCTTAAGAATATTTCAGTGATAATAATTGGGTGAAACTAATCATTTATGCTATTCAATTACATAATTAAAAAAACTGAAATTAATGTAATTTTTATTTAAGGAATGAACTGAAATCTCTTTAAATTTTAATTCCGTTATGAACAAATACTCAAATCATTTCCTCATTGCCATGCCCCATATGATGGATGCCATCTTTAAAGAAAGCCTGGTATTCATGTGTGATCATGATGAACAGGGCGCTATGGGCATCATTGTCAATAAACCTATGATGACTGATAATGTTGAAGAAATTCTTACCCAGACCCATCTCGATCAAATCACCCCATATCCCAATGTATATTTTGGTGGTCCTGTGAGGATCGAACAGGGATTGTTTCTCCATGACAAGAACTATAACATTGATGGGACATTTACCGTTTCAGATGAGGTGTCGCTCACAACAAATCCCGATATCATAAATGATATCTTAATTGGCAAGGGCCCCAAATATTTCCGTTTCACACTTGGTTATGCTGGATGGGGGTTGGGGCAATTGGAACGAGAAGTTGAAAATGGAGATTGGCTTGTCATGCCTGCCACCGGTGATTTCATTTTCCAGACACCTGACAATAAAAAATGGAAAAGTGCTGCCAGTCAATTTGGTATAGACATCCTGGATTTTAATGGTCAGACAGGACAGGCATAAAAAACTCCTTCACAAATAAATAGGTTTTATTTGTTGGGCTAAAGTCCGTTTTCTTACTCTCCTATCCACAGTTAAAATATCAGACTTAATGTTTCATTCAATCCGGCATCAATCCTTTATCCGCAAAACTGGTGATTTGATTCCCGGCGATAATAATGTGATCATGAACGACCACATCGATAGATTTACAAGCTGATATTAATTTATTCGTAATTGACTGATCATCCCTTGATGGCTGAGGGTTTCCTGAAGGGTGATTATGAACAAAAATGACAGCAGCTGCATCCTTCTGCAATATGAATTTGATCACCTCCCGCGGATAAACTGCACTTGTGGTAATTGTACCTGTAAAAAGTTTTTCAACTGAGATGATTCTATTTTGTCCATTTAACAAAACCAGGAGAAAGGACTCTCTGTTTTTATCCCTGAGACGATGCTTGAGGTAATCGATCACATCATTGGACGATTTTACATAATCGGTGTTAATAATCTGATCCTTCAAATATCGTCTTGAGACGGCTTGTATCATTTTAATGCCAAAAACATTTGCCGGCCCAACCCCATATTCCTTTTTTAATTCATCCGGATGAGCTTCAAGAACGCCTTTTAATGATTTAAATTTTTTGATCAGATTCTTGGCGGTATTTTTTTGATCCCGTCTATTGTCGGCAAGTTTTAATAAGAGTTCGATGACCTCATAATCCAGAAATCCTTCCAAACCGCCATCTAAAAATCTTTTACGCAATCTTGCATAATGTCCATGTTCATTCATTTTGGTCTCCTTCATAACCTGAGAATTACCTAAAAATAATTTGATTCGAGTATTCCACCCAACATTTTATTTAAAAATATAGATGGGGTATAAAATATGCAAATCTCAAAATAGAATCACTTGATATGAGTAAAAAACGTCAAAGCGCCCTGGCAATTGTTCTGTAGGGTTTTATCCGTTTTGGATCGGAGTGGTGATTGTAAAACCTGGACTAATTATAAAATATTAATTCAATTATTTTAATATCACCTGAAAATATTTCTCAATAAATGGAATAAATTTCAAGTAGAAAATGTCAAAGAATTTAAAGGATTAAAATAATCCAAAGTCTAAAAACTTAAAATCAAATACAATCACATCAAAATGAAGATGACAACATATATTCTCCTCATAATGATTACCATATCATTTGCTCAATACAATCTTGTTTGGCAGGTTGATCAGGATTATTACGAAAGCGGACATATCCTTTTTGATGTGAATGATGACGATGTTGTCGATTTGACTAAACAATATGGACCATACATTACCGTATATGATGGGTCAGATAATTACAGCATAATCTGGTCACTTAATAACCTTGATTTCGAATACAATACCCTATATCAGGAATTAGATATTAATACTGATGGATCGTCTGAGTTCATCGTTGTATCCAGCGATATCTGGACGCAAAATCGCTTCCAGGTTCACCTCTACCAAAACCTTGATACAGAACCGATGTGGAGTTCACCCATTTTTGAGGGTTATCTCTCAGGAACTGATTCATTTGATCTACTTGGAGATGGAAACAAGAACATACTAATTGGATCTGTGAACTCAACTGATAGTGATTATTCAAGTTCAATTGTTCTATTGAATGGTTCTACTGGAGAGATTCTATGGAATGAGCCAGATATTGATGGGTATATTACCGGGCCATATTCTGGTGATCTGGATGGAGATGGTAAAACAGAAATTCTTTATAATCAGTATCATCAAACCTCAGAAACCTATCAGTTGATTTCATCGGAGATATCCATTGAATGGTGTGGTTCCGGTGATATAAATGAAGACACTATGCTGGATATTCTTGATATTGTCGCATTGGTCACCTGCATAATGGATGGCTGTAATTTTGAAGATTTTCCCTGTTGCGATATTACCAATGATCAGTCAATTGATATTCTGGATATTGTATTGATGATAGATCGGATATTAGGTGAGTGGTTTTATCAAAACCTGACTATCATTGAGGAATGGCAGGTGGATCAAAATCAGTACGAAAGTGGACATTTATCATTTGATATCAATTTGGATGGTTATCCTGAACTTACCAAAACATTGTTCAATACAGTAACAATTTATAATGCGGTGAACAACTATCAGGTTGATTGGTCTTTTCTTGATGAAGAATCAGACTATTTATCGCTGCAGATTTTCGATCAGGAATTATTTGAAGGTTTTGAAGGCGGAATATTTTTACACGAGACCGTCACATCAGATACACTCTTTCATATTAGCCTGCAGCTTCCTGCAGACAATACTCCACAATGGGATTCAGATACCTGGGATGGTTACATTACCCGTGTCCAGTTATATCAAGAGCCTGAAAGCGAGACTGGATTGTTCTTTTTAGGGGTAAACGAATATATTGAATCGACAGATAATTATGTATCTCGAATAGTAGTTTTGAATACTGATGATGGGTCAATTCAATGGCAAAGTGAAGAATATTCAGGTTACATAATTGGACCCTACGCTGGGAATATTAATGGAGACGGTAACACAAATATTCTGGTAAATATCTTTGATACTGTAAGTGAGGCTTCATCGCTGCTATTATATGAATATTCTGAAGTTGCAACTCAAAGTGATAATAGTGTACCCGTGTTTTACTCTCCGGAAAATAAACAAAAAATTCAGGTTAACCTTCCGTCATCATGCAGCTCTGATGCGGCATTTCAAAACTTAAAAGGGATTTTTCCAGTTGGCAATTAATTATGTCTAAAAATAAAATTAAAAATACAATCTATCTCATTTTTCTTCTGTCCTGTGGTGTTTCACAAAACTATTCCGGTATCCTCAATCTATATCCATGGAATGTGAGTGCCTCAGTTTATGCGACGGGCGGTGATTATTCCACGGGATCAGAATATTCATCCACTTCAATATATTTTTCAATGGATCGCCATTGGAAAGATCGCTTCATCGTTTCATATGAAGAAATCACAATTAGCAATGATAATGAAGATTTCAAGCAGTATAATTTGTTTGGCAAAGACTATTTCTTTATTAGACCATGGTTCTCCCTGGGTGGAATTGTCGGGCATTTTGAAACAAATTTCAGTATGGTAAATGATACTCTAAACTCTCCCGGCGTCTACACCCTGAATAGAGCAATTCGCTCTGATCAATCCGGCTGGATTCTTGGTTTTCAATTAATGGGCGATTTGGAGAATATGGGTTATTCCTTCAATTATATTTCATCAAAATACCTAGATACACAGGCATTTACAGATGAGTATGAATATGAAACCATTTTTCAGGATACCACATATAATTATATATCCAGCGCAAAAACAAAATTTGACCAAATTGGTCTAATGATTAGCAAAAAAATTGGCAAGCACATTTTCAGGATTGGGTCATCAGGACATTTCTTTCCCGATAAGAATTATTATGCCCATCATGGTGTATGGGAATATGAAGGTAAAAATGATCTTTATTCGATACTGTCTTTCGGATTTGGCGAGAGTCGGTATGCTGTTGATTCTCATGCATTGCTTGTCAACAATAATTCAGATATATTAACCGAATATGTCAGTTGCAATATGTCGAAAAGAATAGCCACCCATTGGACAGTATATGGTAACATCTCATTTCATAAATATCAGTTTTATAACATTCCCGGAAATTATAATACCCGATATTTAACATTTGGATTACAGATAAGATTTTAAAGGATTATATGAAACGATTATTGCTGATACTTTCAATTTTTCTCTCTGCATCATTCTCAAAGGACGATTTGAGTCTTGATGTAAATATTGTTGTGGATGCTGACACTGGTTGGCCTGTTAAAGTAATGGTATCTGGTTATTCGCCACACGATCAAATTTGGATGGGCACTTCTCGGTATCCATTCAATGCTGAAATACCGGAAACAGATGGAATACACGATATCATAATTATATATGAAGGTATCATTGAATATGAGGTATCCATCAAACCAATATTGCTGGATGGTAGTTTTGAAATAGCAATATGGGGCACAAAAGTTCCAAAAGTGGATTGCACTCTTGAGTATTGTCATTGGTGTAAGGTAAATGGATTTCATCTTGATAATCTGTTGATTTATAAAACTGGACTATTAACACAATTAAATGGATATTAAAACAGGAGGCCAAATTGCCAGAGCTATTTAAATCGGAATTAACCTTAAGTGACAGTGGGTTTTTATTTGACCATAATTCAGGGCTTACCTATACATTGAATGTGACGGGTCAGTTTATTTTCAACTGCATGGAAGATGGTCTGCAGGCAGTAGATATACTGGGTAAAATCATGAAAGAATTTGAAGTAAACGAGGATACTGCAAGAAAAGATATGGATGATTTTTACCGGCAATTAACGGATATGGGACTGATTAGTAAATGAGTATTAATGTAGCGGTAACCGGTCTCCATGCTGCCGATAATCCGGCACCGGGAATTGGTGTAATTCGATCTCTGCGGCACCCTGAAGGATGGGACGGAAAAATTATTGGTCTTGCGTATGATGTACTGGATACAGGTGTCTATGATGATGGTCTGCTTGATCATGTTTATATGATTCCATATCCCAATCAGGGTAGTAAATATATTCTGGAGCGAGTCCTGTATATAAATGCAGAGGTAGGCATTGATGTTTTGATTCCCACTTTAGATAGCGAATTGACGACATTCCAGCAACTGGAGCCTGAATTAAACCAACATGGTATTTTCCTCTTTATCCCGGAGAGCAAAATCACCAATAAAATATCTAAGGTATATCTCGCTGAGTTTTGCGAAAAGGAGAATATCTCTTACCCCAAAACCAGGGTCATCAAGGATCCCGGTGAACTAAAAGAAGCCGTAGAAGATATTGGTTTTCCACTCATGTTAAAAGGTGTTTTTTATGAGGCCTATACCTGTAATAATCACATGGAGGTTCTAAATCACTTTGACAGGATTAAACTGAAGTGGGGACTACCGATTATACTCCAGGAAAAATTAGATGCCGAAGAGTTTGATATATGCTGTGTGGGTGATGATGATGGCAATTTAATGGGGGCGGTGCCTATTCGGAAGACCCGACTTACTGATAAAGGAAAAGCATGGGCGGCGGTGACATTGAGAAATAGCGATTTGATGGAAATTTCCAAAAAAGTCCTAAAAAAACTAAAATGGAAAGGACCCTGTGAAGTTGAAATTCTCCAGGATACTAAAACGAAAGAATATAATCTGATCGAGATAAACCCAAGATTTCCAGCCTGGATATTCTTGTGTACCGGAGCAGACCAAAATCTCCCCCGCATGGTAGTGGATTTGGCCATGGGAAAAACGGTTGAACCGCTTGAGCCGGCTAAATCAGGTGTGTGTTTTGTCCGCCACGCTACTGATCTGGTATGCCCACTTGAATATATCGAAAAATTAACAACCATCGGTGAGTTACATTATAGTACGACTAAAAATTAGAGGAGGTTGATGATGTCAGAAAAGAAAAGCTATTTAAAACCCACGATTGTCAGACATTCAGTTGGTGTTACAAATAAATTCGGAAGACCCCCAATTACTGTACCTCAAGATCGTATCGAAGGACTCACTATTGGTGAACTCACAAATTTACATGGATCACCTCTCTATGTCCTTTCAGTTGAGCAGTTGAGAAATCAATATCGCGATATGGATAGAGCTTTCAAAACAAGATATCCCAGAACTCAAATTGCCTATTCCTATAAAACAAATTACCTGAAATCAGTGTGCTCAATATTGCATCAGGAAGGGGCCTGGGCTGAAGTAGTTTCAGGGTTTGAGTATGATATTGCCAGGGATTTAAAGATACCGGGCGAGAAGATTATTTTTAATGGACCGTATAAATCGCATGAGGATTTGATCCGCGCCTTTAATAATGACTCGATGATTAATGTGGATAATTACGATGAAATTCAAGTATGCGAAGATATATCCGTCGAGTTAGGCAGAAAGCTCTCCATTGGTGTTCGTATTAATATGGATTTAAACAATCCACCATGGCATAAATTTGGATTTAATGTCGAAGCGGGCCATGCCTTTGATGCGGTAAAACGAATACAGGCAGGTGGTAAACTTGAAGTGGTTGGATTGCATATCCATACCGGGACTTACGTGGATGATGTGAATATTTATTCTATGGCAGCGCAGGGATTGGTAAATTTTTATACCTATATAAAAAATCAGCTGGGCGTTACATTAAAATATTGGGATATCGGCGGCGGTTATGCTTCTCATAATACTTTGAACTGGGCCTGGCAATCCTCTGAGTACACTTGTCCCACCTTCGATCAATATGCTGAAGCAATCTGCCCGATTTTGATGAACGGTCCATTTCAGGGAAACGAAGCACCACAGTTATTTCTTGAACCGGGCCGGGCTTTAGTGGATGAGCCATTCACATTGATCACAACAGTGGTAGCTCAAAAACGCCTTCCAGGTGGAAAACGGGGGATCGTTGTCGATGCAGGTATGAATGTCCTCTCATCTGTTCAATGGTATAATTACTCTTTTCAAACAGCCCAGGATTCTGGTTTGACGACGGAAGAAACCGTTTTATATGGCGGATTATGTATGAATATCGATGTTCTCAGACCCAGCATATCTTTGCCGCCGGTTCGTAGAGGAGATCATTTGGTGATACCACATGTTGGGGCATACAATATCAGTCAGAGTTGGCAGTTTATTTATTTACGACCGGCAATTATTGCCATCGATAAGGGAAATATTCATGTGATCAGGGAAAAAGAAAACCGTGAATACGTTCAACAGGGAGAATATGTACCAGATGAATTTTCAATTTCGTGATAATTCATCGACATATAAATCTGGTGATCAAGGCGATATATCAAACTTAATTAATAATTGTAATTGAATAAAAAACACAACATAATTATAGGGATAGGCACATGATCGAATTTTTCAGGATTTGCCTTAAATCTTATGGCATCATTGCCTTTTCTCTCCATCTGATTCCGTCATTTATTCTTTTTACTGCGACATTTTACAATCCGGTGATGGGTCTAATGGGATTGGCTGGGAATATCATTTCAAATCTAACTGGGAAATGGCTCCACCCCAATAAACATGTTTATAAAGCCGGAATCTTTGGAATTAACGGAATCCTGTTTGGAATTGCACTGACCAAATATGCTGAATTGAATTATTCAATAATTGTATTTCTTTTGATAGGTGCAATATTAACTGGATTGATCACGTTCATGCTTTCAGTTCACTTTGAGAAAATTGATCTACCTGTTTTGAGTATCCCGTTTACTTTTGTATTCTGGATGTTCATATTTATTATCGGCACAGGCACTGAAGTTGATATCAGTCTAACACCTATTGCATTCATGAAATCCATCGACCTGTGGATATTTAACATTCTGCCATACTGGATGTTTGAATACATAAAGATGTTCGGCAGTATTTTCTTTCAGGATAATTTGATTTCAGGATTTCTTGTACTCACTGCAATATTTCTCTTTTCCAGAATTTCGGCTTTTTTTGGTCTGTGGGGCGGAATAATTGGCATGATCACCTATTATTTTCTCAATGGTTCACTGGTGGGATTTCATGGCTTGAATTATGTGTTGATAGCTCTGGCCTTTGGGGGATTTTTCCTGGTTTACAATAGAAATGTGTTCCTGCTTGCAACCATTGCAATCATTATCACCGGATTCGTCGAACAGGCATCCACGGTTCTTTTGGATATTGCCGGATTACCGGTTTTGGTATTTCCGTTTAATCTGGTTGCAATTCTTATGCTTGCTCCTGCGAAAAAACTATTTCAGGATGGTTATCATCTAAAAAACGTACCGGTGCCTTTGTACCTCATTAAAAGTCCGGAAGCTAATGTCCGCTGGTTCAATAGATTTCGTGATTATCTAAATCAGCAAAAGACTCAAATCTCTCCGCCTTTTCTGGGTGAGTGGACTGTCTTGCAAGGTAATAATGGAGAATGGACCCATAAGGAAAAGGGTAAATACGCCTGGGACTTTGTTATCCGTGATACCTCAGGGAATCAGGCCAAAGGGTTTGCAAATTCACTGGAAGATTATTATGCCTTTGGATTGCCGGTTTTAGCTTCTGCACCTGGTTTGGTATCTGCTATTGAAAATACGATTATTGACAATCCTCCCGGCACTGCAAGTACGGAGCAAAATTGGGGAAATTATGTAATTATTGATCATCAGAATGGGGAATTCAGCGAGATCAGTCACCTTAAATTGGGTAGTGTAACCGTGCTTCCAGGTCAATATGTGAAACGGGGTCAAATTATTGGTTATTGCGGTAATTCAGGGAGATCTCCAGTACCGCATATCCATTATCAGCTGCAAAAGGAACGTTCCCTTGGGTCTGAAACAAAAGCGGCCGCTTTCTCAGATGGCAAATTAAATGACGTTATTTCAATTCATTTTAATCCGGTAAAGAGCGATAGAATCTCCCAGGCTGACATGGTATCAGAACAGATTTTTACTTTATTGGGGAGGGAATCTGAAAGCTGGGTATATAAAACAAAAGGAAAGCTCTTTAGTTATAAAGAGATACTCAATTTCACCACAGATGAATATGGTAATCCAGTAATATCCATGAAGAATAGCTGGTTGTGGCATATTATTGAGCTACCTGATTTTATAGAGATTAAGCCTGATTTTAAAACGTATTCATCAGTATTATCTCCATCAATTTGGATGGAATCAATTGGAGAGGGAATTGTTTTCCCAAAATATCTAATTGACAATTTCTCCTGGGATGGAGGTTATGTAAAAAAGGTGATTGGAACCAATATGGAGTGGGATATTCATACAAATAAATGCATATTCACGGTGCATTTGGAGAAGGGAATAATCAATGTACGTTTTGAAGAGTTTTCCCAAAAAGAAATGGATTTGGTTACTATAGAGAAATTAAAAAAATAAGAGAGAGCCACTCATTTTCTGATGTGCGAAATTGAATACCGCACTCCAGATAATTATGGAATGCGGTACTTAATATTCTACAAATTACTGATTACGTCCCTAACAGCTTCAGCAATATTATCGATTTGCCATGCCTCAATAGTCAGGGCTGGGGCAATTCGTACTGTTGAATGATGTGTTTCCTTGGCATAAACACCATGATTTAGCAACTCTAAAGATACTCTATGGCCATCGAGTTGTGGTTTATTAAACATCTCGAAAGCGATGAGTAATCCTTTCCCGCGGACTTCTTTTATTTTATCGGGGAATTCAGACTTAATATCTTCAAAATGCTGCATGAGTTGGGCACCGCGTATGCGGGCGTTTTTGGCAAGATTCTGATCCACCAATACTTTTGTTGCGAAAATAGACACCACACAGGCAAGGGGATAACCACCAAATGTCGAGCCTTCAGATCCAGGAGTCAAAACACCAATTACATCATCACGACCTGCGACAAAGGACACTGGCAAAATACCACCACCAGCAGCTTTACCGCAACCCATCAAATCAGGTTTTATACCATATAACTGATGAGCAAAATTAGCACCGGTTCTTCCGAAACCAGTTTGAACTTCATCCATGGCAAGAAGGATGTTATATTTTTTGCACAATTCTGCGACTGCCGGCCAATAGCTGTCATCAGCGATGATCACACCGGCTTCACCCTGGATAGGCTCAACGAGGAATGATGCAATTCTATCCCCTTTTTCAGCAAACAGTTGTTCAAGAGCATGAATATCATTAAATGGAACGAGTTCAATCCCAGGAACAAAAGGTCCAAAATCAGATTTCGCATCCGGGTCGTCTGACAGCGAGACTGCAGTCATTGTACGGCCATGAAAGTTTCCCCTGGCGGCGACGACAATCGCCTCGTTTTCGGGTATGCCTTTTACACGATATCCCCAACGCCGTGACAATTTAAACATCAACTCAGGAGCTTCAACACCTGCCACCTTTGGTACAACTCGGTCCATTTCCGTTATTGCAGTGGTTGCCATCAAAAAGGCTGCCATATATTTGTGGCGGATAGACCTGGGTACGGTTGGCAATTTATCCACGGTGAGGTGGTGAACAACTGCATCAACAATTGTTTGATTCAGCTGGCCCTGATTGACAGCAGAATAGCAACATAATCCATCTATCAATTCTTCCTCAACAAATGATTTTACATCCTCAGAGTTTGGTTTTCGACAAATTAGGGTTGATGAGTCCTGAACATGCGAAACAACTACATTTTCAAGAGGACTATAATTTCTTCCGCCTTTTTCTTTTTCAATATTTTCGTGTTCTCGGGGGGTGAGATCACCAATCCGTATTCCATTGACAGTGAGATCATCACCATATCCTTGGATTGAAAGTTCAGCCATAACGATTCTCCTTTTAAACTGTATTTCCTAAAGGAAATCACAGTCGATTTGTGCAAGAATAATATTTTTAAGCTTCTGAAAGCTGCCAAATTTATTATGATATTCTTCTCATTTCCGGCGATTATTCAACAAGATTCAGAGAAATTTCATAACCATATTTAATGACTTAATTTCGTATTCAGGATTGATTCAATTTTTTCAATTTTTGAAGTCATACGGGAATTGGATCCAAGTCGATAATCTAACTTGATATTTACTGCTATACGGTTTGAATGTATTTTTAAATGAGAAAAACAATCGCCTATGACTTTCATAACATCACTCCATGATCCTTCTAAAATGGTTCCCATAGGAGTTAATTGATATGGTATACGACTTTCATCAATGATTTTTAGAATTTGCGCTACATAGTCGCTGACACTTTCACCCTTATCGGTGGGATAAATTGAAAATTCTGCTAGAATCATTTCCACGCCTCCAAATTGAACGAATTAAAAAAAATAATGAGAAAGAAATTTAGACTTTAGAAGGGGAATAATAAATTTTTAAAAGACGTTGGACTGTCAAAAAATGCAGGTTGCTGCGATGTTACTTCAAATAAAATAGAAAAATCATCCTAAAGCGAGAAATAGCCGGGTGTAGTCTCACCCTCCGACCATAAATATTTAAGTATCTTTAATAAAATGAAAATTTGAATTGTGGTTTTCTGACTTAATCCATTAAATTATTTTCTCTTGAAGAAAGTTTTTAAGAAAATGTGTGCATTTATTTTGTGTACATTTCCCTTCCTGAAAATGAGGAAATTATGTTAAAAAATATCACCCTAAGCGCTGAAGAAGAATTAATACGCAAAGCAAAAGAAGTAGCAAGAAGAGAACATACTACCCTGAATGCTAACTTTCAGCAATGGTTAAAACAATATGTCATAAAGAATACAAAAGTTGTAGATTTTAATAAATTTATGGAACAGCTTGATTACGTAGATTCAAGTGGAGAGTTTACACGAGGTAACAATAATGAACGATAAATACTTTATAGATACAGATATATTTATTGCGTCATTCAATTCCAAGAAACCGACAAAACAAAGAACAGCAGTTAGTTTAATTGAACGGGCATTGCGTACTTCCTCAGGTGTTATTAGCTATCAGGTGCTTCAAGAATTTCTGAACGTTGCTACCAGGCATTTCCCGACCCCAATGCTGCATGTAGATTGTCAAAGATATTTGAATAATGTTCTGGAACCTCTCTGTGAGGTATACACCAATATTGAATTATATCACAGCGCCCTCGATATAATGGATAAACTTAAATATCCTTATTATGATTCATTGGTGATTGCAGCCGCATTACGTGTGGATTGCAAATATTTATTTTCGGTAAATATGGTTCACAAACAGAAAATAGAGAATACGATAATTTTCAATCCATTCCTTTAATTTTCGTTACTGATTACAGCTGAACGTTATTTTCTCGGATAAAGTCAGCGATTTTTCTGTCCTCCTTCATGATATGTTTCGTAATCCAATTAATTAGAAAGTGAATCATATTGAAAGTATTAACTGGAATCCCTTTTTTTAATTTCACTAGATAATTAACAACGCTATTAACAAACTCCTGGTGATCCCTTTTTTGCGTCTTTATATCGGGATACTTTATTCGCGCCATCAGTTCTTCTTCCGATTTAAAATGATATTTTGTATAATCTACCAAAAATTTTAAGATATTACCAATTTCCTCACTGGCCTGCCCTTTTGCAATTGAAGATTGTAATTTATTAAAATGGGATACCAGCGATTTATGCTGTTCATCAATAATTTCTACACCAATGTTAAAAGATTCATTCCATTCCATAATAACTCCTAGTATATGGATTGATAATATTTATATATATTCAAATATTGAATTACATTTCTCTGTTTAAAGTTGCCTCCAAAGCGGAACTGATTTTTGACTCGATTTCTGTCAAATGGACCTTAGTGTATGAGTCAAGTGCAGGATGACTTTTAATCCTTTTAATCTTTGATTTCAAATCAATGAGATTATTTCGAGCAAGTGAGACTGCATCTCCAGGATAATCATTGTTTTTTTGAAGCAGGATACTAACCAGAATATGTACATGAGTTCTTTGCAGTTTTCGTCTGTAGCTATTAATATTTTCCCGCTGTTCCATCTCAGACCATAAAGACATTTGCATTGTATTAAATAATTCAGACATCTTGAATATTTCTTCATTGATGGGAATTTTCAATTCATTATCCTGCATCCTGTTTAAAACAGATTTTGAGTATAATCTGGATAATGCCTGAGCTTGTAGGGCAAATACAACATCATGAATCGGATAATCATGTCTTGCTCTTGTCCAATTAGATCCTCGAAAATCACCAAAATACCGGGGAGCCAGTTTGTTCAGTAATTCTGGAGAAAACTGAAATGCATCTTCAGAAAAGATTTGTGCATTTAAAAATTCCAATGCCTGACGCTGTTTTAATGCTGGAACTACTTCAAATGGAATTCTGCCATTTGGATCACCGACATGGTCCCGATATGCATAAACACCGCCAATATATTTGGGTACATTATTACACATATTTCGATATTCACCGATACCCTGTCCAAATACAGATCGCAGCTTGTAATATGATTCATCTTCACTTTCAAATTTTTCAGGCAGGTTCTTCCATAATTCATTGACCATTTCAATTCTTGATTGATAATATTCCAATGGATCACTGGTCATATCATATAAGTTGCAGCTGGGATCCATTCCACGCATGGAATATCCTCTGGCATCTTCGTCTGTACAATAAGCGAGAAGTGGTTCAGCACTTCTACTGGCGATGCTTTTTAATAATTCATCTTCTGTTTCAAATTCGGATTTGTCAAAAGGACGGTAGGCATATTCAATCGCCCAGTAATCATACACACCAAGGGTAGTATGATAATAGGATCCCTGCGGCTCGCCTTCAGGTGAAAGATTTATTGGCGTATAATCCATAACTGAACCGGCAATACCATATTCGCTAGTAAATTCATAATTTTTTAATAGTTCGAGAGGATATATGGAAGTACCTCGAAAATTATGCCGTAAACCTAAAGTATGACCAACTTCATGGACAACGAGATCTGACAATCCTGCCATGACGAATTCTTCAAGATCATCTGTGCCAAGTGTGCCATTTGCCAAAAGAAAATTTGAAGCAAAAACCATCTGTCGGTGTTTTTCCTGTGAATACTCACATTGGTGATTATTATAGTCTTCTAATTCATTTGGCGGGTCCATCCAATTCAATACATCGTTCATGGAAACTGGAGTGACAAATTCATCATACTCCCGGTAAAAATGTCTCACATAATCTGAACTGATACGAATATCTGCATCATATAATTCACCGGTAAAGGGATTGGCGCGGGAAGGTCCTACTGCATAACCGGCACCAGGCTGAATAATCCAGCGAATAGTATTATATCTTGAATCTGCCGGATCCCATTCAGCATCATCAGGCATTATATTCGCTACCATGGCATTTTTAAAACCGATTCTTTCAAATGCCTCATTCCACATAAGAATACCTTCCGCAATGGCTTGACGATATTTCTCCGGAGTGGTATTTTCAATCCAGAAAACAATGGGCTCTACGGGTTCAGATAATTTTGCATCGGGGTCTTTTTTTTCAAGATTCCAGCGATTGATATAATATTTATACGGTGAGTTGAGATCAAGTGAAGAGTAATCCTGATAAAAGGTTTGAAAATGTCCAACACGGTCATCGGCCACTCGTGGCTGATAATCCGATTCAGGTATAGCAGATAAACTGAAATGATATTTATGCAGCATGCTTCTTGAATCTGCCAATGTACTACTGCCATGGGGTTTGTCAGATTTGAAGTGAAGTGCAACACCAACCTCGGTATTTTCGGTAAACGATTTTAATGTTATAAATGAGCTGTTATCCTTGTCAAAATCATACTTACGCTTCCATTTACCTGTCCGATAGCCCACCATGGTATATTTATCGGTAATAAAAAAATCCTTCATATCGATGAGAATTTTCCCATTGAGTGAATCAGGCTCTGATAAGATTTTTGATTTTAATAAAATTGAATTTGGTAACTGCTGCTTAATTGCTCTTGCGGTTGGAGTATTTTCTTTGGCACGATAACGAGTATTTGCCTCAATAAGTTGGATGCTCTCGCCAAATTTCTTAAAGAAAAATGGGAAAGATCCCATCATGGATCCGCTATCAAAATATGCTGCATCACCGGATTGACGGGTCACATTCCAAAGATAAACTTGTTCAAATTGATCAGGGTGAATCGAGAAATAAGCTGCATTTTTTTCCTTATCCCAATACATATCAAATAAACCGGATATTTTTTCATAGTCTTCCACAAGCTCTTCAAATGCAGGTAATTTAGATTTATCCTTTTCGTCTTCTTCAATATCAACTGTAACTACTGGCGTTTTTTTTGTAGTATCTGCATCAATTTGTATTGATGGATTTGGTGTATCCTGTGTGAAAATAATCGCATTGAATAAGATACTGATAATGAGAAAATAATTAACTCGAGACATGAATTGATTCCTTTGGAATATTAAAAGATTGATAAACATTGACATTCTTTGATTGATGTGAAATTTATCCTACTTTTTACTATTGAATAAAATAAATTCTTCGATATTAACTTCACAGTTAGCAAAGGGTCAAAAATGGAATAAGAATTAACGAAAAGACAAAACGAACAGTTTTCAGATGAAATTAGATATAAATGAATAAATACATTAATAGGGGTGACTGAGTTGGAAGTTCCAGGTCAACAAATGGAAAATGCTCATTGTCAATTCAGAATTAATACGTCTCAATCCAATGAAGAATATTATTATCATTGCAGTTGCAGGGTTATCTGATTATTATCTTCAACTTCAGGTTGTTTATCGGATTTTGACACGGTGATTCCAAGCAGCCTAACTGGTTTTTCCAGTTTTGGAGAAAACAGTAAATCCATTGATTTATTAAGAATATCCTGTTGATCGATTACATAATCTTTAAAAGTCTTACTCCGCGTATGAATCTCAAAATCAAAATATTTAATTTTTACGGTAAGTGTTCTACCTCTAAAATTTTTCTTTTTCAATCTGGTTGCAACAACCCGGGATATCATACCTAATTGTAATGTGAGTGCTTCCTTATCTGAATAATCAATATCAAAGGTGCGTTCTGCTCCAAGGGATTTCCGAATTCTTTCAGTTGATACTTTGCGGTTATCTTCTCCTCTCACTGCATTATAGTAATATTTACCTGCCTTTCCAAAAAGATGCATAAGTTCAATTTCAGTTTTTTTCTTTAAATCTGCACCATTATTAATGTCAATTGATTTCATTTTTTCGGCTGTGACTTTTCCAATTCCATAGAATTTTTGTATGGGAAGTTTCTCTAAAAATTCAATTGCTTCTTCTTCAGGTATAATTGTCATCCCATTTGGTTTATTCATTCCTGAAGCAATTTTTGCAAGGAATTTATTGTAGGATATGCCAGCAGATGCAGTTAGCCCCGTTTCGGCTTTTATTCTTGCCCGAATCTCACGAGCAATTAAAACTGCTGAAGAGAATCTCAGTTTATTTCGGGTCACATCGAGGTATGCCTCATCCAGAGACAGGGGTTCCACTAAATCCGTGTAATCCCTAAATATGGCCATGACGTGCCTGGAAACTCCAGAATACACCTCAAAGCGTGGTTTCACAAAAATAATACCGGGACATTTTCTATATGCCGTGCGAGATGGCATAGCAGAGTAAATCCCATATTTTCTCGCCTCATAACTGGCAGCCGCCACCACACCGCGCACCTTTGATCCCCCAACAGCAACTGGTTTCCCGCGATATTCCGGGTTATCCCTTTGTTCAACAGACGCATAAAATGCATCCATATCAACATGAATTATTTTTGACGAATACACTTGATCTTTTACCAGTCCAACTGATCCCCATCTCTAAAAAATAATCCTGATGGACCGCCATCCACCAGTGTTGCTAACCGAATCATACCCTGAACACCCTCTTCAAGAGAGCGGGGGGCGTTCTTGCCACCCATATCAGTTCGCACCCAGCCAGGACTTACAGAATTCACCAGAATTTTTGTCCCTTTCAATTCATTATGAAGAATAATAGTCAGGGCATTCAATGATACTTTTGATATACGATAGGCTGGATATAAACCATTCATATCTGATAATTGTCCCATTGCACTGGAGACATTGACAATTCGACCAAAATCATTTTCTTTCATTTTTGGGATAAGCAACTGGCTCAATAACAAAGGTCCGTAAACATTCGTCATCATTGTCTTATGTATAATATTGGAATTGATTGTGAGAATGGAATTATCCGCACCGGAATCTGCGTCATCAATCAGGATACCGGCGTTGTTCACAAGGATATCAATTTTGCCATATTTAGACAAAACTCCATCAGCAGCATGCCTTATGGATTGCTTATCAGACATATCCAGAATGACAGAATCAATATTCTGGAATTGGTCTTTTAATTTTGATATCACAGAATCAAGTGAGTCAGCATTCCGGCCTGATAGAATGGTATAGTAACCCATTTCAGCAAATGTTTTTGCAGCTTCAAGACCTAAACCTCGGTTGGCTCCGGTAACCAAAACTATTTTTTTATTATTCATATTGTACCTTTTAAAATTTATTATTGGAAAATTGATTATTGATTTAATTACACAGCAGAGTCATCACACATAGCATAGTTTTGCCAGAATCGCACGGATTCAGCCCATTCTTCAGTAGAGTATGTTCCCTTGGTTCCACCAGTCAGTTGCAACTGATTTCTCATCATCGTTACCGGTCCCATTGGCATATTTTCCAATCCCTCTGGAAGACAGTTGAAGGCAATGAGCTCCCAATCGGCATTTGTCTCATCTTCATTTGTTTCAGCAAGAACATCATGATGATAAAGAATAAGATTTACAGACCCTGCCGGTAATGGCGGGACACCAATGGCTCGGATTTGAATATACGGCTCTTCATTCTCACGCCGCCGGGTGATAATTGCTTTTAATTGCATTTCATTGGAAATTTTAACCAAAGGACTAAAAAAATATTGAAGCAGTGAATTGGATACATGAACAAGACGAACGCCTTGGCGATATCCTGATTCAAAATGACCTGTATTCAACTGAGTGGCTGCATGTTCGGCGATCTCGTCAAATCCAAGTCCCAGAGCAAAAGACTTACCTGAGCCCTTTACCTGACGGGTAACAAAACTATTTACCGAAACTGTTTCCATGTACGAACTCCTTTGTGAGTTTTTTGTCGGTAAATGTAAGAAAGAATATTCAATTTACAGGATGATTATTCTATTTTATTTGAGTGATTTGTCCTAATGAGTGAATCTCTAAAAGGTGTACTTACAACCATGTCTGCTTTTTTACTGTGGGGAGTGGTGGCAGTATTCTGGAAACTATTGAGTCATGTCCCATCGATCACTGTCATGTCACATAGGGTGATATGGTCACTGGTTTTTGTCTCAATCATTCTATTTACTCAATCCCGATGGAAAGAAGTCAAACTGGCTTTTTCATCCAAACGAAATCTGCTGACCATGATGCTCACGGCAGTTCTGATTGGTACAAACTGGCTTGTTTTTATCTGGGCAGTGAATAATAATCATTTAGTGGAGGCCAGCTTGGGGTACTTTATAAATCCTCTTGTCAACATGCTACTGGGAATGGTTTTACTAAAAGAAAGACTGGGGAGGTGGCAATTTCTGTCTATAGGATTAGCTTTAGTTGGCGTTGTGATGCTTACCATACAGTCCGATCGGCTTCCCTGGATAGCATTGATCCTGGCATTTTCTTTTGCATTTTATGGCTTATTACGAAAAACCGGTAAGGTAAACTCTCTTCCCGGATTGACAGGAGAATTAATAGTTCTCATGCCGTTTGCCTGTCTCTATTTATTAATGAAGGGTGGTGGACCCGGCGAACTATTTGGTGGAAATGATTTACCTGGTATTTTATTATTAATGTGTGGTGGTGTGGTCACAGCGATTCCACTTTTACTATTTGCTCATGGTGCCAGAAGGATTCAGTATATTACAGTCGGTTTTCTACAATACCTTGCACCCAGCGGACAATTACTGATTGGCATATGCGTATATCATGAACCATTCACGTCGTTACATATAATGTCTTTTGGATTTATTTGGGCAGCATTACTTGTTTATTCTATTTCAGCTGTTTCTCAGTTTAGAAGACAAAAAATTAAGTTGTAAGACCTGAAGGTTGCCCGTGGCATGCCTAACGCCAAAATTACCAGCTTATAAAACAAATTCCAGCATCACGACACAAAACATTTTGTTTGCTGTCTGTTGACATTTAACAATACGATTATACAATAATTTTCTATCCCGTATAAGATATGAAATGAAAAAGTTTTGTATCCCTGATATCTCAGTATCTCGGAAGTGTCTAAATACCCACAAAGATAAATCAATTGAACGAGTCTCATTGCCTACCCTAAATTTGCACCAAATTTTAGGAGAAAATATATGTCAGACTGGGCAGTAATACTGGGATCATCCAGTGGATTTGGTGAAGCTACTGCACGAGAGTTAGCCAGCAAGGGAATCAATATTTATGGAATCCATCTTGATCGAAGATCTGCGAAAGAACGAATCGACGAACTCATCACTGATCTAAAGTCAGAAGGTGTACAAGTTGTATTCAAAAATATGAGTGCAACAGATGAAGATAAGAGACATCGGGTAATTGAAGAGTTAAAGAGTTTTGGAGATATCCGTGTAAAAATTCTTATGCATAGTCTGGCATTTGGTGCCTTAAAACCAGTCATCGGTGAGAGTCCGGCTCAATCACTTTCACAGAAACAAATTGAGATGACTCTGGATGTGATGGCAAGCAGCATTATATATTGGTCTCAGGATTTGTATTATGCCGGATTATTAAAAAAAGGCAGTCAAATTTTTGGAATGACCAGTTCAGGTGGACATTGTCAATGGAAAGCTTATGGTGCTGTATCTGCTGCCAAGGCTGCCCTAGAATCATACAGTAGGCAATTGGCATTTGAATTCAGTGAGTTTGGTATTGCCAGTAATACTTTGCAGGCTGGAGTAACGGATACCGCCGCTTTGAGGAAAATCCCGGAAAATGAGAAAATGATTGAACTTGCCGAATCAATGAATCCTGGTAAGAGACTGACTCAGACTAAGGATGTGGCAAAAATTATTGGACTGTTAGGACTTGCAGAAGAAACCTGGCTCACAGGAAATACAATTCGTGTTGATGGGGGTGAAGATATCAGCGGGTAGCTGATGAAAAGTTTAAACTGTTACAAATGGCGATATTGGTTCATTGATCATAATACACCATAAATTCATTTCAAGGCATAAAAAAGGACTGTTAAAACAGCCCTTTTTTATATTCATTTTGAATATGAATTTTAAAATCTAATATTTATACCGGCATTGACATACCTTGGTGTACCAAGAAATACTTCTGCATTATCGGCATCATGTATAGTATGATCCCAGCCATTATACTGACTATTATCAACGGCATCCTGAACATAGATTTCATCAAATAAATTGAAAATATGTAAAAACGCCTGAATATTGGTATTCCCAAATTGTATCGGAATATCATAATATGCATGTACATCAATTTTAGTATAACCGGGTGCTTTCCAGACTTCATAGCGATCAGCAAAAAGCCATTCTGAATCACTTATTACACCATCATCTTCACCATTATCAGGTGCAGTGTCCCATTGGTCGGTATAATCTCCGTCATTATTATCATCGTTTTTTTCTATACCATCGTCACCAAAGTCATTTACTTGTCTGCTTTCAGGGCTCCAATCGGCATAATTATCTTCATACCAATTTAATAAAGCTTGAATTTTTAAACCTTCAATTGGGGTTATTGTGGCACCAAAAACCATGGCTGCCTGGGGTCTCCAGCGACAACTATAATATACCCTCAACGACAATTAGATTTCCCTATCATTTAACAGAACTATTAAAGCTAACGGAAGGAGCCCGAAGGGCGACTGGAGTTAGCTTTACACAAGCTCTCATTTGACTATCCATTTTTCTCTTTTTTATCTCTCATTGATTGCTCCAATCGATAACTATCTACATTCAGCTCCAAGATGATGCTGTGATGAACCAGCCGATCAATAGCAGCGGCTGTTGTCATGGGATCCTTGAATATTTTTTCCCACTCACTGAACTTCAGATTACTGGTTATCATCAGACTTCTCCGCTCATAAAAATCAGCAAGCAATGTAAACAGAACTTCCATCTCAGCCCTGGATTGCTGGACATAACCAATATCATCAATGATAAGTACATCATTTCTCTGCAGTTTCTTTAAGAACTGTTTCAGTTCCAGATCCCTCTTTGCTATCAGAAGGTCCTGAACCAAAATACTGCAGCTGGTAAAAAGCACCTGTTTTCCGGAATATATCAACTCCTGGCCGATGGCACACAAGATGTGACTTTTCCCGCTGCCAGGGCGACCAAACGCCAATACATTTTCACATCTATCCAAGAAAGAACCATCCATTAAAATATCTATGTGGCGATTAATCATGTCCGGATAGCGGGTACGGTCAAGACTATTAAGGTTCTTTTCAAGAGGCAGTTTTGAAGCTCTGAGTAATCTCTCCACGCGATTATTCCAGCGAACATCTTTCTCCTGTTCCATCAGTACCAGCAGATAGTCCTCATATGACAATGATTCCGTTTCAGCTATTCTAGCCTGATCTGAAAACTCTTTCCTCACGGTTGGCAGATGCAGGGCTTTGAGAACCTGATTTAATTCATGGGTTGCATTTTCTTTCATTGCCATACCTCCTTCGTGCTCAGGAGATTATCATAGTCCTGCAGCACGACTGGTGACACCTTTACATCTTTTACAACACTTACCTCAACCTCACTGCCAAGCAAGGCTTCCACAGCCTCTACAGTGATCTCCTGTCCGGTCTTGAGCAGTTGATCCAGTGCTTGATCGACCGCTGACTCATTCTCACGAGCAGCCAGGTATAAAAGCTTCAGGTACTGTTTATCAGATTGCTGTGTTGCTCTCAGAATATCATAGGCCATCCTGAACCGGTGGGTTGGATACATGCTATGGCGGTAACGGAAGTTTTTAAAAGCCCCCGGTTTTCTAACCAGCCAATCAATGATATGACGGTAATTGATATGAGCTTTGTCCTCGCCTCTTAACCGGGGTATTGTATCTATTTTTTTCTGACCATACCACAAATCCAGATACTCTGCAAAAAGACGAACTTCAACTTGTTCACCTATCAGACGGCTGTGAACTGAATATACATTATGCTTCACCCGGATAGTGCTGGATGGTCCGACTTTCATCCTGATCCGTTCATAGGCTTCTAGACGACGAAATGGTAATTGTCTTAGATTTGCCAGCTCATCTTTGAATCGTCTCTGTCTTCCCAGATTTAATTGATCATAGAGCTTATTCAGAAAATCACTATAATCCTCACGGCTTTCAAAGTCACGGCTTCCACGAAGCAGCAAGGTCTGTTCAGCGGCTCTTTTTAAACGATTGTGGCTTTGTTCAATATCTCCGTTTTCATTGGGGGATGCCGGATTGGTTTTTCTGCCCTTGAGACCGTAGTGCCGCATTAATGCCAGATAGCGGTCTGTAAACTTTTTGGGATTTGCCATATTGCGTACCGCAGCACTTAAGCTGTCGGTCTGGTGATACTTTGGAACACCGCCCAATTGGAATAGAGCATTTTGAAAACCTTCCCGTAAACTCTCCATGCTCTCTGAAAAACAAATTGTACCAGTCTCCCAATTTGAGTAGGGTAATACAAAATGATAGACCATGTGATCAAACGGCTGTCTCTGGATGGTTATCCCTAAAGAATCCATGTGTGTAAAATCAGACTGACATTCATCACCGGGATAGTGTTCCTGCGAGAAAAATACCTCCCGGGCAGGACCTTCAGTTGCTCGCCAGTACTTGACTTTTCTCTGAAGTGTGCGCAGTTGACCATCTTCATATTTACCAGGATATCGGCGCTGTAAATACTCAAAAAGCGTCTTGGCTTCAAAACCAGAATTTGCTTCCAGCTTCTTTTGTATCTCTGACCAATCCTCTATAAACGGATCTGGCCGGGTTCGCCATGTATGTGATTTTGATAGTTCACTGGGCGCGTGGCCCGAGTGGATATATTTGCGGGCTGTCTTAACATCCAGGCCCGCTTTCGATGCCGCAATCGCTTGCGTCTTTTCTGTGTTTACCAACTTCAGTAACCTCCTATATTGGTGATTTGTCACCATCTAAACCTCCATTATTAAGGGGGTTCAAATAGCTAATATCAACTATTGTTCAATAGGGAATTATAATTGTCGCCGGTAGGGAGTTCTAAATTTCGCTAAACAGAAGCATAGGGTGTTATAATTTTTTGTTCATGTTCATCGTATAAACCAACATAGAAATTTGTTGTATCAATGACGGTATGAAGGGCTGTTTTTATTGACTTTATCATTTCAGATAAATTGGGGGCTGATACCGAGGCTTTTGTTATATTAAATAATACCGTATTTAAGCGTTCAGTTTGCTTGCGCTCGCTTATATCGTGTATGATGCCCTGAAATCCTGTAATTTCCCCATTCGAATCTTTCTGCAAGGTGGCTGATAAAATACAGTCTATCGTTGAGCCATCTAGCTTATTTAGCATGAGTTCAATATCCTCAGTATATTCATTAGATTCAATGGTCTCCAGAAATTCAAACTGATCCTCTGGGTTTGTGAATATTTCGGAAATATTAATTGCAAACATTTCATCCCATGAGTAGCCTAGTAAAATTGTCATTGCTTGATTGAAATAAATGAGAGATCCTTCCATTGTTGAGACAAAGATTGCATCTCGCGAATTTTCGAAAAGAGTTCGAAGATTTTCTTCACTATTCTGCAATTCAATCTCAGTATTCTTAGCCAAGGTTACATCTCTTGCGTTTACAACAAAACCCTCCACTTGGTCATTCTCTCCGAAATGGGGAAAATAATTTACCTCAAAAAATCTTTTGCCCTTTGTTGGAATATCAAACCATCCAGAATACGCTGCTGTCTCTCCAGATAAACACTTCAGGGCATTTGGCTTTATAAAAATATCAAAGAATTCTTGCCCGAATATTTCCTGTGGTTTGCGGCCAATGATTTCTTCTGAAGTTTTATTAAATGCATCTAAATAAGCCTGGTTTATAGCAAGGTAAGTTAATTTATCATCGAGAAGAGCCATAAGATCTGTGGAGCTGGATATAATATGTTTATATTGGTATAATTTTTTATCTTCAGCTTTTTTGATCCGCAACATAGAATTTAGATTTGCCAGTAGTTCACCTTCATCAATCGGTTTGACAAGATATGAATCACCGCCAATTTCCAATCCTCTTATTCGATCTTTTGCACTGGTTTTTATCGCAGTCAAAAAAATTATGGGAATACTCGAGGTTCTATTATCGGCCCGTAAACGTTTGCAAACTTCATAACCATCCATGTTTGGCATTTGAATATCTAATAGAATTGTGTCAGGGGAGTCAGAGACTGCAAGTTCAATTCCCTCTATTCCGCTTTTTGCCGTTAGAATTTTATAATCTGGTTCCAGATTATTTAATAATGCTTTAATTGATATCAGATTATCCGCATTATCGTCAATTATCAAAACTTTCATTTTCTCCATATTTTCCTCAGCAATTTGAATTATCAGTTTACAAACTTAGCCATTTTTTAAGTACACTCTGAATTTTTTCTGGATCAATGGGCTTGGTTAAATAATCATTACAGCCGGCAGCAAGTATCTTTTCCCGATCTCCCATCATTGTTTTTCCCGTAAGGGCAATGACTGGAATATCTCTTGCTTTTTTATCCGCTTTGATTCTTTTGACTACTTCATAACCATCCATTAGAGGAAGCATGATATCAAGAATTACCAGGTCTGGCATATTTTCTAAGGTCATTTTAAGACCCTGTTTTCCATCATTTGCTTCCTGAAGATTATATTTGTCTCTCAGTATAGCCTTGAGGGAGGTTAGGTTATCCATATTGTCTTCTATTATTAGTATAGTGGGGAGAACTGTTTTGAAATTACTCCCACGTAATGACCGTTTTTTATTCTTCTCAGAGCCAACATCCAATTCATTGGTTGAAAGTTCAGGTTTATTTTCCAGCATGTCAAATACCTTTGAAAGCAATTGGTTTTTATTCACTGCTCCTTTTTGAATAAGATAAAATACACCATACGATTTTAGCTTCTCAAGTTCTTCTGGAAATAAATCCATTGCCGTTAAAACCATTACGGATATACCAAGTGTATTCTGTTTGCAGATCGCATCCAGAACTTTAAAACCATCAACATCTGGCATCATCAGATCCAGTACTATTCCATCTGGACTTGTATGAGAAAGATAATCAAGGGCTTGTTGTCCTCCGAGGGCAATATCGACAATATAACCTGCCGTTTCCAGTATGTAATTAATTTGCATTATGGTCTCATCATTGTCGTCCACAACCAAAATCCGCTTTTCAGATGTTATCAATGATTTTGGCTCATCCGCAATAGAATGTGTAATTGTAATGTTTTCGGTGGATGACAAAGACTGGGGCCATTTTAATGGAACCTTGAGAGTAAAGGTAGAGCCTTCTCCAAAATTGCTTTCGACAGCAATATCACCTTCTAATAATTGGGTTGACTTATAAACTATCGCCAGGCCTAATCCGGTGCCTTCATAAGATCGTGATAAGGAGGAATCAACTTGGTGAAACTCACGAAAAATACTGCTAATCATGTCAGGGTGAATACCGATACCCGTATCCTTGACTTTGACCACCAAACTATCAGTATCAAATGATACATCTATAATAACTGAACCGGCCTCGGTAAATTTTATTGCATTGCCGACAATATTTGTCAAGATGCGATGGATTTTTAATTCATCACTTTCCAAATATGGAATATCCTCGGGAATATTCGCTTTCAATTCAAGGTTTTTTTTGTGTGCAAGTGGGGACAGGCTTTCTGCTATACCTAATATAGTACTGGATATATTGAAAGAATTTATGTGTAATTCAGCAAAACCAGCCTCAATTCTTGAAAGATCGAGGATATCATTAATAAGTTGTAATAATTGTTTGCCATTCCTTTCAATAATCTCAAGATAGTGAGATTGTTCTGTTGAAAGAATTTCCTGGGTCTGATCAATCAGTACTTTGGAAAGGGTTAGAATGGAATTCAGTGGCGTGCGCAACTCATGGCTCATATTTGATAGGAATTGGCTTTTTAAACGATTTGCTTCTTCCACTTGTTGGCGCTGCGATTCCAATTCAATGTTTTGAGCAAGAATATTTTCGGAAGTATTTTGCAGTTCTTGGGTCGACCTTTGTAGTTCCTCGGTTTGTGCTTGCAATTCCTCTGTTTGTGCTTCCAGCTTTTGATTAGCTTGAGCGAGGTTTTCGGCAAGTATTCTAGTTCGTTCATTGGCAATTAAACTGGAGTATGAAGCATTTATATTCAGCCAGGATTGCTGGAGAATTATATAGCTTTCTTTACTGAAATTGTGAATATTTATGAGTGAAATAATGGCAATAATATTATTTTCAACTAAAATTGGAATGGTAATAATTTCTTTTGGTACAATGTCACCTGCAGTTGTCTGATATCTAAAGACCGTTTCCTCCGGAATATTCTTTAGATAATAAATGCTTTTACTTGAAAGAACATTGCCAAACTCACCTTCCGGGTTTTCAAAATTAAACGTTTTTAGTAAAGCTTCATTGGCACCTATAGAAAAAGACGGTTCAAATTTAGAGATCATTTCATTCAAAATATAAAATACGCCCATGTTGGAATTGGTTATATCCATCATGTTTTGTAAAATTTTACGGCCGAATACATGAATGGATGATTGTTCAATCAGCATGCCAGATACACCCATAACACCATGTTGGATGACTTCCTTTGACTCAATTGAGTCGGTTAACTCATTTATGGATAGAGCGAGTGAACCGAGTTCATCTTCAGAATTAATTTCATTTCTAACTGATAGATCACCTGATTTAACTTTTTGGGATATAGTAAACATATCAAAAATGGGTTTCGATAATGCATTACCAATAAAATAAGCAGTGATATAAATCAGAAAAGTAGATAATAGAAATAACACAATGAAATTATATATCATATCACGAATAGGTTCATACAATTCATAAATATCCTGTTTACAAACAAAACCCCAGCCTGTTTCAGGGATAAAGGTATAAGCAGCAAGAACTTTCTCACCGCGGTAATCGGAAGTAACGGTTATCCCGGTTTTTCCCTGCGATGCGTAAATGGCCGGTTTGGCATTTATTTGAAGATTCAACGGTACATTTTCATGCCAGCGCAATTCGTTCAAAGCCAAAACATCTTTATTGACGATAAGCGTCTCTCCCGTTTTCCCAAGTCCAACCCTGTCTAGTAACATTTTATAAAGCGAATTTTTTAGATCGACCCTTGCCGCCAGAATGCCGATAATATGTGACTGGTCGTGTTCATTACAAAAGATAGGAGCAGAAAAGACCATCTCATTTTCTTGTGATAATTTGGAATAATGTATATCATTGATAAATAAATCTCTGGTCTCCATTGGTTCAGTAAAGTAAGGATATTGGGATTTATCCAATCCTTGAGATAAACGGTTGGTTGATATTTGAATGACGCCTGTTTTGGGATTAATTATAGATAATTCGTGAAAAGATGAATAATGTTTCAAAAAGAGACCCAAACGATTGTTAATAATTTCTGTTGCTCTTTGATCGTTTTTATCAAGGTTTTCTTTGCTTGTAATCTCTTCTAGATTCCTTGATAATAACATTATATCTCTACTATTCTCTTCTATCCAGAAATCTAAATGTTCAACTTTTAAATCACGAATTGCTGTAAGTTTATCGAAAGTTCTTGTTTTAATTACATTTACTCTCTGATTATATGTAATTACTATAGCTGTTATTAGCGGAATTAACGCAATAATAAGAAACCAGAATATTAATCGGGTTTTGATACTGTTGAACTTATATAATTTCATTCTAACTCCAAAAAAATATTTTCTAAATTTGTTGGGGTAGTTAAGCACACAGTTTAACTATACAACTGATCTACAACTACATTTAAATCTCATTCAACAAATATATTCTAGGCCGTGCCCCACAACCGGGCGAATCTTTATTCTTCACCACCCATGGCATTAATTTTATTCTGCAAATCTCTAATCTTTAATTCTCGTCCAACAAATACTTTCATAGCCTTATCAAGTTCTTGGTTTTTAAGTTCTAATTCTCTGGTTCTATTTTCTATCATTTCTTCCAGATGCAAACGGTGTTTCTTTAGTTCGTCCGTTTTTTGTGTAAGTTGTTTTGTTTTATCAATGAGTTTTTTATCTACCAGCTTTCGTTCGGTTATATCTTGAAATGATCCTGATACAGCTTTTGTTACACCATCTTCCTGATGGGCTTTTCCAACAGAATGAATCCAGCGACGTTTTCCTTTAGCGGTTATAATTTCAAGTTCAAGGTCGAATGGTTCTCCCGTTTTTATTGTATGATTAAAGGCCTTTTCAATTATTGGTCTTGCAGAAGGAATATAAAAATTTAATCCTTTATTCACATCGGGCTTAAAATGCTGGTCCACTTCATGGATTCGATAGATTTCATCTGTCCAGGTTTGGGTCATTGTATTCAGGTCAACTGCCCAACCACCTATTCGGCCGATTTTTTCTGTATCATTAAGCAGGATTTTTATTTTTTTTAATTCATTTTCCGCCAATTTGTGTTCGGAAATGTCCTTGAAAGTGACTACAGCCCCTGAAAGCTTTCCTTGTTCGTTTCTAATTGGGGAGCTGATGTATTCCACCGCAAAGCTGCTACCATCCTTACGCCAGAAAATTTCATCAACTACCCTGTGAACCTTTCCGTCCTTATAGGCAGCATAGATTGGGCAGTCGTTTCGATCATAGATGGTACCGTCAGGTTTTGTATGATGCAGTAGATCATGCTGTCTTTTGCCTAGAATCTCCTCAATTTCCCATCCGATCATTTTGGCTGCGGCAGGATTGAGAAACGTGGTATTACCATCTAAATCTAGTCCATAAATTCCATCACCGGCATTGTCCAAAATCATTTTGTTCAATTTACTAAGTTCAAATATTGCCACCTCAGCCTTTTTGCGTTCAGTAATGTCGGAAAACAGCATAGTAAATTTCCCTTTTTCGGGAGAGAACGATTTCACATTATAATATTTGTCAGTGTTGTGGTTATAATTTTCTGTTTCGTCCGGTCTTTGCGTTACAGCAACAGCACCATAAAATTCAATCCAGCTTTGTTCAACATCCGGATAGATTTCTTTTATGGTTTTACCCAAGGTAGCATTTATTTTCATACCGGTAATTTTTTCGAAGGCAGGGTTAATTAGCAGAAATCTATAATCTATAGGTATGTCTTGTTCATCACTAATTATTTCGCATAACGCAAATCCTATTGGTAATTCCTCAAATAGCTCTTGAAAGATGTCATTGGTGGCTATTTTTGATATCGAAGATAAAGTTGAATTTGATTTGTTTTTTTTACTCATGATTTATCCTATTTGCGTTATAAATGTGGCACTAATTATATTGGGGGATGAAGTAATGCCGATAATGAATCTGAGGCTCCTTTTTCATAGCCTTGTTTTTTAGGTAATAAATAAGCAAACAATGTAATTGTTATAACCATAAAAGGCCTCTGGGGTTGTAAGAATCTATTATTGGGTGCTGATATATTCATGATTTATAATTGTTGGTTGTATCAAAACGCCACTTATCTTTTCTTATAAATATTACACATTCCTGTCACATCTTCAAATTTACGGGTGAATTCACTTGCAGTCGTTTCTGTTTTACCCAAAACCAAAATTCCATTTTTCACCAAAGAGAAACACAATTTTTCAAATATCCTATTATGGGACAATGGATTTATGTAAATAAGTAGATTTCTACAGAACACAATATCGAATTCACCATAAATACTTTCAGATGGAATCATTGTGTTCTTATTTAGCATGTCAAATTGTGAAAAACTGACCATTTGTTTTATTCCCGGTTTCAGTATATATGAATCATTTCTGTCAAAAAAATATTTTTTTAATAATTCGTATTTTACGTTCTTTATATTTTCAAATGAATAAACCGCTTTATGGGCAGACTGTAGTGCTTTTTTATCAATGTCCGTTGCAAATATCATTGTGTTGAAATCGAGCCCTTCTTTTTCAAGGATCTCATTTATCAGTATCGCTATGGAATACGGTTCTTCTCCAGTCGAACAGCCTGCAGACCAAATTCTGAGTTGGTTATTATTCGAAGATTTCTTTTTTGAAATTATTTTAGGAAGAATATGCGTAGCTATATATTCAAAAGTGAATGTATTGCGAAAAAATCTGGTGACATTTATGGTTAGAACATCCAGTAGGGCCGTCATTTCTTCACTGTGGTTCTTTAAGTAATCCAGATAATGGAGGTAAGAGTCAATGTTTAAAGATGATAATCGTTTGCCCATCCGTCTTTCTATCATTGAATGGCGATACACGGAGAAATCCAATCCGCTATTTTTATAAATAAACTCTAAAATGATACTAAATTCAATATGCTGATTGTCAATCATTTTGGATCTTGTCAAATAATGAGAATGGTTTTACTAAAATTCTGGAGACTCTTATCCATAATTTACATCAATAATCAGGATTTTTAGGACTTTAATTTTAATTCTCCGAGAGACTATCATTGCATAAATGTCACATTGAATTATTACTTTTTAATTAGGATTTAAAGAGCTGATATTAGTTATTGAGCATTTTTAAATCGAAGGCATGTAAGAATTTGTTATGATAGATGTAATTTAATCAATGATATTTATAGTTGCCTGATAAGACGCCATTTCAAATACGGGCAGATTGTCAAGAAGATTTTGGTGAGAGCCTTCCAAAATGGATGGTTTAAAAGACCTGAATAGCATCCTCGCTGAAACAGTCAATGTGCCAGTTATGTCAGGGGGCACATCAAAGGAATATGATTTATATCTTGCTCCAAAACCGGGGAGGGTGCTATTAATGATTCCATGAGCATCAGTTACACCCGAAATATGATTTCCCTGTGCATCCAGCAATTGCGAGTAAAATAACAATAGCTGATCATCGTTTTCATCTAATCCCGCACTGTCATTAGAGATAAGGCCGGACTCAAATAGCAGGATTCCATTTTGTGAAATGGTAAACTCCATCCAGGCTTCCCTGGCAAATGTAACACCTGAGGGGAGGGCATGGCCGGTGAGACTAGTTATGGTGAAAGGGATAACAAGGGTCTCGCCGGACCCAACTGAAGCAGGAAAATCTACATCTGGATAACCTGGTGAAATATTCAGGGCTCCACTCAATAATTCCGAAACCGCCTGATATGCGGCTGTATTTTCAACTGGAGAGGATAAATCCAAATCCACCCCAGTAAACCGATGATCGCTATGACCATCTGGATATTTAACCATGTGGCAATCCTGGCAGGTCATGCCACCGGACATGGCTGCAGCGGGAATTCGGTTCCATTCTGTATAGGTGATTTCTGCTTCGACACCGCGAATAAAAAAATCATGGCATGGCAGACATATTTCAGATCTTTGGTAAATAGGCGCATACTGAGACTCGTGAAATGAGTTTGCCACCGGGTTCTCGATTGAACCATATTCAATTCCCTCACCAGGATTATAATGATATTCGGCGTTGGCACTTACATCGTCACCAGTGACAACTGCTGTTGATAATTTTGTCATGGTATGACAGACATCACAGCCAATTCCTTCTTTGATCACATGGTTTTCATTGGAGTTTTGGAGAGATTCACTATCACCATATTGGTCAAGAAATACACCCGTAACAAATGCAACGGGATTATGACATTGGAGGCAAAACCTTTCGCCTGTCCCGGGCCTAGACAGCTGCTCGCCATTCCAACCGCCAAAAAAGACCGGATCTTTCATAGCATAGGCGTGCATCGATTCGTTCCATTCATTATAATGATTTGGATGACAGGACATACAGGAATCTGACGGCAGGAAATCTGTTGGCATCATTTCTGTATCAACAATTCTACCATTACCATCCAATGAATATAATTTCTCGGGGAAGAAATCTTCTGTTGACGGCTCATTAAGATCTCCCGAATCATTACATTGAATAAAGATTAAACCGCATATAAGCAGGGTGGCATAAACGAGAGATGATTTTCGATAAGTATATTTCATAATTCTATATGTTTTCTATGTGTTTTGATAGTCCATCATAAACGGTTTTTGGTGATCCCAATACTTTGGCCGTAAGCCTGAAGATTGAAATCAATATATTTTATAACTGTTAACCCTTATCTCCCCGCGGCTACACCGCCACAGAGAAGCATATCAGGGTTATCGGATAATTGCATCGTTGAAACAAGAGTGCCCGAATTTGCATCCAACATATGTATTTCTCCAGTCAAACGAGAGGAGACGAATAATCTACTTCCATCGCCGGAGACATCAATTCCATGAAGCGTGTGAAAGTCATTATCCCGGGATATCCAATTCAAAATCAACTCATCATTGTTGATGGATACACTTGCTATACCTGAACTGTTTGCGACACTGCCATCGCCAGACAGCACAACAAAAATGGTATTTGAAATAGGTGACTTTACAGAATGCCATGGTTTTGACGACCATTGGAAATTTAATGAATCAACAAGAGTCATGGTGGAGGTATCCCATAATTGAATATTGCCGTTTATTTCTGTTTCAACTCCAGTATATGGATTCATCCATTTACCGGCTGAGCAACTTACAACAACTCTATTGGGGCTGGTGACGGTACATTGTATTGGTTTTAATCTCTGGACCTCTAACCCGGGTGTTGATGGATTTATATTTTGATCTAATGCTGATCCAGTAACCTGACCACTAATCAAATCTATCTGATATAACCAGTCTGCGGTATTGCTGGCCGTAATGATATAACCCGATGCGGCATCCACAGAAATACCATGGGGGGATGGTGAGTCAATTTGATATTCTGTCACAGATTCCAGGCTGCCGGTGGAATAGTCGATTTCTTGAATGACCTGTGAAACTGTGCCCATCATCATGCCAGCCATGGGCATCATCCGCGAGCAGTACAATTTTTTATTATCCACATCCAGCGTCATTAATGCCGGCGAGTCTCCCAACATTAGGGTATCGATTAAAGCGTCTGATTCCAGATCGTACATACCCACATATCCACTCATAATGGTTGTTACAAACCAGTATCCGTTTGTTTTGTCAATCGAGACAAAGTGTGGAGTGTTATCCATTTCGCTTCCATTAAAATCAGTATCGATCAATTTGATGATTTCCAGGTTTTCCGCATCCAATACCGCAACCTGATCGACGCCCTGCAATGTAACATATAGTTTGCTTAGCGGTTCATTAGAGGAGTCGTCATCAAAAATTCCGCAACCACCAGCCAGTATCAATAAAAATATATATAATGTCTTTTTCATTTTTCTAGTCCTCGATAATAATTCCAACAATCATGACAATATCCAGAACATCAATGATACCATCATTATTATAATCACCGGCAATCAATTGATGCTCGGAGGGAGTCATGCTTCCGAGTACAAAGCTTACGATAGTTACCACATCTAATACGTCAAGAACGCCATCCTGGTTTACGTCCCCCGGCATTATGTCAGGAGCAACATTGGCGAAAATCTCCAAATTATCCACGTGAAACCCATCGGCATTGTTTGAGGCATCACTGGTCATCTGAAAGCGAATATAAATATTTTCATTACCCTCTCCGGTCCAGTCAGATATATCGACTATTTCTAACTCCATCCAGCTATGCCATCCAGTATAGGATGCGACTGTTGTCCAGTGCTCATTATCATTGGATAGCATCAGATAAGCAAAATCCTGGTTCGGAATGATAAAGCTTGCCTTATAAAATCTCAGTTCAGCATCTGAATATGGCGTCAGATTAAATGGTTGATAGTATGTAATCGATGTGGATGAATTGTTTTCATATGATCCATCAGGACTGTCGTGGGCGGCATGAGATAAATCTATACCCCAGTTAGAAATCCCCCAATCGCCATCAGAATACCACTTATCCAATCCATTCTCAAAATTGTCAAGAAGCTCATAACCACCAATATTCATGAAATACATTTGAGAGGTGATGGAATTCTGTTGGGAGGATGAGTCCCAGCATTGGACATAATAACTTATTTCTGATGGGATGGGTAGGTCTTCCCAGGTCATGTCTCCCTGATATACATCATAATTGTTTTCGGAATAGTTATAATCCATCGGTGCTTCTTGCCAGTCGCCATTGTTAATAGAATATTTGACCGACATGGCTCCAACACCGATATTATCCATTGCAGTGCCATAAACCGTATAACTCCCTGTTGTATTCATAAATCCCATGTTGTCAGCATGGGATACATATAATAATTCAGGTGGTTCAAAATCTGTCCCAATATGAAATGAAAAATAAGCACCTGGAGCACCAAAAGGCTGAGAGTGCATGTTCCCGTCAGTATCTTCAATATAGACATAATAGATAAATTCCCCATCGGCACCGGGATTTGGCAGCCAGGCTTCATAGCGGTTTTCAATTTGTGTAGATGTCATAGGTGTAATATCATTGAATGTATTATCCAATCCAGAATAGACTGAAAGGGTTGAATAATTCAGTTCGGCATTGACCCCTTCAACAATATCAACTTCTATGTGGATGGCGTTAGTGAGATCTTCTGTATCACCAAGTGAGTCAAAAATAAAATCTGCTGTCAGCGGGAATTCTAATACTGATAAACCAGCTCCATCTGAATCTGTAGAGTAAATTAAACCGGATGTAGAGTATGGGTACACCCCCCAATTACCAGCATACAACCCAACATCAGGGGGAAAGGGATCATAAAAACCTGTTTCAACAGGATTATATGGATCAGATACATCAACCACCCTGGTTCCGTGAACATAATATGATAAATAGAGATAATCATTCAGGTAAAACACATTGTGAACTGATTGTCCATCACCTGGAATAACAACATAATCAGAAATATGGTTGATGTTTGATAAATCCTCTATGTCAAAAATCCGGATATATCCATTTGACATTTCCGATGCAACAAACATGGTGGCAGCATCATCTGAAACCCATACCGCATGACAGTGTGGAATATTCCAGACAACCGCTATTTGCTGGATATTGGCCTTATTTGTTACGTCAAGAATGAAAACTTTTTCGGCTGTGAGCGCGGATACATACATCGTATTATTTTTCACATACAGGTCGTGAACATATGCTACTTCCCAGCTTCCCACTTCTACCGGATTTACAGGATCACTTAGGTCCAGAATTCGCACCCCCCCTTCATCCAGATTCGAACCAACGATATATGCATAACCATCATCAATATAGAGATTATGTGCCGATGAAAAACCATAATATCGATTTGCCAGTACTGGATTCCATGGATCAGATACATCAATTATGTCCATACCATTCCCGGATTCATTTGTCACATATACGTAGTGATCGTGAACCTTAAGGTCTCTCCAAATAGACCCAAAGCCTTCAATGAATCCTGTCTCGGTGGGAAAGGCGGGATTTGTGGAAATATCCACAATGTATGTGCCATTATATCCGCCAACCAGGGCAAAATCGTGTCCGTCAGGTGTTTCGTAACCCCATATATCTGAGGTATATTCATAGGGAAGCTGTCCTACAAGTCTAACATTATTTGATTCATAGGCGAATACAAGAGAAACGCAGCCAATCAAAATTGCTGTAATAAATTTCCTTACCATTATGTTACTTTCCTTATAAAAAAATTTGATCAAATTTAAATTTATTCCGGGATATTCCGGACGTCTAACCACCTATCCCCTTTAGCAGTGATGACATATTGCTGTTTTGGGCTGTTTGGTTTCCTCGGGATCGTCATTTTTAATAAACCAGCTGTCAGGAGGGGTTTAAGTATCGCTTCCCTGAAATGTTTTCTATCCCTCAATTGTAACAAATACTGAATTTCCATTCTGGGCCGGGGCATGGTACAAAATGCAAGAACCCGATGCGTATAGGTGTCACTATGTGATAACGTCTGTCTATATTCCGGCATAGCATAATCTGCAGTGAAGGTCGGTGAAGGAGCTTGAATCGGTTGATGCGAATATACCTGGGCCTCTTTCTTCTTTTTCTGCAGGTATTCTTCTGTGGCCTTTTTCCATCTTAGCACTAATCCGAGGTATTTATCATCATTTATATATTCTGGAATAGGCAAGTTTAATTCATCCATTATTTTTTCGAATTTATCCATGGAGGGAAGCCAGTCCTCTGTAAGTCCAGCGAGATAAAATAATTTTGCCATTATGGGGTTTGGTGGTATCACTACCTGGTCAGATCTGACTTTTTTATCAGGCAGCCATTTGCTCAGGTTTCCTGGTATATATATTTCTATCCGATCGTTAAAGAGGAGCATACCAATTGGATCTTTCAGCGAATAATCTCTATGGACAATGGCAATTGTTATTGCTTCAACAGCCAGTAAAACAAGAAATTCCACCTTTTCCCTGTCATCATCATATCCATGAATAATATCAGGCATTTTGTTCTCAAGAAATCGTTCAACCGATTCGAGTTGTGTAAATATATCGCCATCGATATTATCTTCTAATAATACGGTTCCATCCTCGTCAAATCCGTCTACCACCTGGCAAATTATTTTTGCATGGCTAAAAACTTCTTTGAGATCAATGCCAAAACACAAAACTGCAGCAGAGTTCATTCTATTTTCTGTCAGTAAACCAAGTTTCAGCATCTGGCCCCTGTCATCCGGTTTGTTGTCTGAACCAAGATTATCTTGAATATCGGCCTGATCAATATACCAGTCTAATCGCTCCTGGTTAACGCCGCCATGGTAACCGGAGACAATATCTGTATCAAAATATTTTGGGGAGTGTTTTTGATCCATAAATATTTTTATTTCGTGAGGAAACAAAGACATGTTTGATGTACCCATTCTCTTAAAGTACTTGCCATCAAAAAAATATGGTTTGTCCGGTGCGTTGATAATATCCAGGCCTAAAACAGATTTGCCATCATATTGCTTAACAATAATCCTCGGAAATAATGATGGTGAAATCCGAATAAAAATCTCTAACATCACAGAGCGGATTTTTTCTAAATCCATATCATCACCGATAACGATACCGGATTCATCCACCCCAAAATAGACAATCCCCTGTCCGGAATTTGCAAATGCACAGATATCCTCTAGAACGCTATCAATATGTTTTGTCGAGCGGCTTATTTTTACATTTTCAGAATCTCTGAATCGAACTGTTTCAGATATCCAGTCGTTAAATTCTGCTAATCCCGGTTTGTAATTATTGTCATTTTCAGACATTATTTCATTCCTGACTGTTTTCTTTTATTTGACGATATTTTTCCCGGTATTTGTTATCCAGTGATTTATGTCGGTCTGAAAGGTCTGTTTGAGCTCCATTGATAAATGCGATTTCCACATTACTTGTAATTTCCAGGGGATCCCCGGTGGTGACAATGAGGGTGGCGTCTTTGCCGATTTCAAGGCTTCCCACATATTCACTTATTCCAAGAATTTCTGCAGCGTATAAAGTTATGGATTTTAATGCCTCGTCTTTTGGCAATCCAAATGCTGCTGTCATCGCCGCATGATATGGCAAACCTCTTTGGTGGGGAGTTTGAAAATTGCTTGTTGAGCCAATGGTGCAGAACTTGACGCCTTTTTCCCATAATTTCCTTGGTACTGTGTATTTGGTATCCGTTCTTTCATCCCTTCTCATTGGTAATGATAGAGGGTTTTCATAAATCACCGGTATATCATTTTCTTTGAGTATTTCCCATTCCTTCCAGCTGTCAGCACCACCCATTAGGATCATTTTCAAATCATTTTTTGAACACCATTCAACTGCTGCTTTTATCTGGAGTGATCGCTGCGCATGAATGAATACCGGGATATCATTGTTTAACACTGGTATGAATGCTTCCCATCTCATATCAACACCTTCCTGGGTGCCAGATGAAACGGCGGCTTTGAAGGCCTTTGTAATTACGAAGAGGAAT
>Ga0209662_1000052_pt1 | contig 87969 bp, 80 predicted proteins | sample SaaInlV_150m_DNA_4_FD_184662 | JGI IMG/M metagenome (GOLD analysis project Ga0209662, IMG submission 184662) | Marine microbial communities from expanding oxygen minimum zones in the Saanich Inlet - SI072_LV_150m_DNA (SPAdes) (version 2) | ecosystem: Environmental > Aquatic > Marine > Intertidal...
TGGCCTCGGCATCCGCCTTCTTCTTGGCCTCAGCATCCGCCTTCTTCTTGGCCTCGGCATCCGCCTTCTTCTTGGCCTCAGCATCCGCCTTCTTCTTGGCCTCGGCATCCGCCTTCTTCTTGGCCTCTTCGTCAGCCTTCTTCTTGGCCTCTTCGTCAGCCTTCTTCTTGGCCTCTTCCTCTGCCTTCTTCTTGGCCTCTTCCTCTGCCTTCTTCTTGGCCTCTTCGTCAGCCTTCTTCTTGGCCTCTTCGTCAGCCTTCTTCTTGGCCTCTTCCTCAGCCTTCTTCTTGGCCTCTTCCTCGGCCTTCTTCTTGGCCTCTTCGTCAGCCTTCTTCTTGGCCTCTTCGTCTGCCTTCTGTTTAGCAATGGCACTCTGTTGTGCCTTTGCTAGAGGGTTTGTTCTAGGACGCATTAGAAAGTTCATGATTATACATATTTATTATATAATATTTCACTACTAAATGGAATGTTGATTTAGTATTTATAAGGACTTTTTAATATAAATAAAATATATAGACTATATAAATAATGGCATCAACAAGAAATAAGAATTCTATTGGTGATTATCAAAACGAAATTCGTAGTTACACACATGCATCTACTTATATGACTTATGAACAATCTGGTAAGCCCGTTGATAATTATTTCGCAGGCGATGGATTACTAATGGGACGTATGGCATCTGAAAACTTGTCAAGTAATGCGTGCGATGTAGAATCACAATTATTTGGTATTGGGTCCACTAATTTAGTGACTCCCCAAAAACAAGTTCAACCGAAACCACACGATATGAAATCGTTAAATGTAATTGATCGTATTTCAATGATTATTCCGGAACCACTTGTTGTAGAAAAAAACCAAAGGCCTTATCCTATGGAGTAAATCGTCGTTTACAAGAAATGTTATGTAGGTATTTCGGATATTTTTTAAATGTAGAGTGTTTGTGATGATTTGCCCTCTTCTTTTTTGATAATTCTTCTAAAGTAATATATTGAGAAGCATTATCAGGCGTTTCATTTGTATTCGTGGAATCATCTTGTTCTTGTTCTTGTTCTTGTTCTTGTTCTTGTTCTTGTTCTTGTTCTTGTTCCAGGTATTCTTTTATCTTATCAGACAAAGCAGTTTGTAAATCACAATTTGTTCGTTCAGGCAAGGCATCGCATGGAGCGAATGATATATGTAAATAATCTTGTAGCGGTTCTATCATATTGTCAATAATTTGGATAGGCAGTTGTATATGTGCCATAATAAGTTTATTTTCACTCATGTTTGTTAATTTTCATAAAAAGTATTTAATTGTTTTTATGAAAAAGTATTATTCATTCTATCGCTCGTAGTTTTGTTGCCGAATTCCTTCTGTAAGCGCTTGTTTAATTAGGTCTAATTTCTGTTGATATGATGGGTCATCCTTACTTATTGCGCGGCCTAATATTTCAGGGTTCTTTCCTAATACAGCAACCGCGCCGTATGGATATTTGGAAGGGTCTATTCCGAGTTTATTTTCAACCTCTTTATCAACTGCTAATATATCGTCCATTTCTATCTCCGTATGGAACATATTTTCCTTGAAATTGAAATACAAATGAGTGACCTGTTTAAATGGTTGTTCACCTATCTCCATATCCATTGAAAATCTACCCAAATATTTGAAATCATCTATCTGTGAACTATCTAATTGTTCGGGTGGCCGATGTTCGATCAATTCTTCATTATATGGTTCAAACCAATCCTGATAAAGTGTACTTAAATAAGTTGATAAACCCGATAATGCCTGTTTTGCTGAACCACTAATGTCAGCATTACACATAGAAGGCATAGAAGGCATAGAAGGCATAGAAGGCAACATGCCTCGTGCATTACTGAACATTTGTTGTAAATCCTTTCCGATTGCTTTTAGGTCCTTCTTTGGATGTAATTCATCATATAGTTGTTCTTTTTTTACTAGAAGTGGTAAAAGGGGGAGAAGTTTTTTTATCATATCGTATTGTTCGGTTTCTTTTTCTAGTTGTAATAGGTCTTTTTCTAGTTGACTATTTCGGTCTGTCTGGGCTTTCGTCTCGTCACGAATATCTTTTTCAAGTTGTAGTTTTTGGGCCAACAATTTAAGAATTGGTAATAATTTTTGAACATTCGTATATGTTTCTATTTGTGAATCGAATTCTCTGGTTTCTTTGTCTTGGTCTATTTTCGCTTGTTTTTGTAAGTTTTGTATGGTTTTTTCTTCGGCTGCCATATCCTTTTCAAGCTGTCGTTTTTGAGCTAACAATGTAAGAATCGGCAATAATTTTTGAACATTCGTATATGTATCTATTTGTGAATCCGGTGTTTCTGGTGCTGATTCTGGTGATTTTGCTGATTCTGGTGATTTTGCTGATTCTGGTGATTCTGCTGATTCTGGTGCTTCTGCTGATTCTGGTGCTTCTGCTGATTCTGGTGCTTCTGCTGATTCTGGTGCTTCTGCTGATTCTGGTGATTCTGCTGCTTCTTTTGATTCTGCTGCTTCTGGTGCTGCTTCTTTTGATGGTATATATTTCTCGCAAGCATTGGTTAACGCTTGAAATTTTCGTGTTGCTTCTTCTGTGCAACCAGGATTTTTATCAGGATGCAGTCTAAATTTTGCTTGTTTCAATGGTTCTTTGGTATCTGGGTCACATTGTTTCGCTGGGTCAATTTCATATGTCTCGGCGAAACATTTTCCCTTTGTATCAGATGGTGGTGCTGGTGGTGGAGCACCGTGCCATGTTTCAGAAATGGATGAAGCTTTATCTTCAATCGTTTTTCTTAACTCTTCTTGTTGTTTTTCGATATCTTTATCACTTGCATTAAGATTGCTGTCTAACCAAGTCAACTTATCATCGATAAGTTGAACTAATTCTTTTTGATTATTGGAGTCAATCTCATAATCATCACCATTGTCTTTATCAGTTATACTATCCTTCAGACCAATCAAATAGGATTTAAATTCTTCATTTGGTGGTGACATAACTAATTCTTGAGAAACTACTACTGGTGGTGGTGGTGGTGGTGGTGGTGGTGGTAATTGTTCTTTTTCAGCATTGGATTCTTTAGTTATATTTGTGAAATTTTGTTCGGACTCTTTACTTGCTTCATCAAGGCGGTCTAAAAATGAAGTCTTGGGTGTCACTTTATTTTCGGTATCTTTGATATCCTTTTCTTTTTGCTTTTTTAAATCGTTATATTTACGTTGAATCGGGTCTAATATTTGCGTAGCAATTGCTTTTTCTAAATTAGATTTCGTTTCTTTATCCATTGTATTACTCATTGTTTATGAATCAAGTATAACATATACAAACAAATTACTTTATGTAGGTAATTTGTTTTCCAATATTTATGTTCAAGTTCGCTTTTTCGTTTTTCTTTGTTTGGTCTTGCGACGATTTTTACGAGTTTTCTTTCCGCCACCTACATATTTTGTGTAATCATAAGATACTTGCGGTTTATTGCCAAAATTCTTCATAAGTGATTCATCTAATGTTTCAAAATAAGTTTTCAATGTGTTCATGATAGATAAACTATCTTTCACTTTTTCCATAAAATTGCTTTCAAACTTCAGTCCTGTACCAAACCTCCCTCTATCGCTGGTTCTTAATGCTTGCAGTCTACGATGATTATTTGTTAATACGTTAATAACGGTCTCTTTTGTTTCCTTTGGAATATGTGTTGTATCGTCTTTATTAAATATATCAATTAATGCTTCATATTTCGTTTTTAATTGACCAAGAGCAGGAGTATAATCGTCACGATGTGTTTTATTAGACGAAATATTACCAGACCGCATAATTGATTGTAATATATTGGATATAATATCAATTTCATCTGCGTATTTTTGAAATAATTTCTCGCGTTTTTCTTCTTTTTCTGCTTCGTCATCTGAAACTGGTTCAAACAACATTTCTTCTTCTTCTTTCTTTTGTGACATGAATGCTTTTTTGTGTTCTTCTGCTTCTTTTGTTAATATTTTTTGAACAAATGTACCCCGCTTTTGAGACTCATTTTTTTTGTTATTTTCCTCTTTTTCTGCACGTAAACGTCTTGCATGGGCTAATTCGTCTATTTCTTTTTCATTCTTTTTCTTTTTCGCTAATTCTTTGAAATCTATTCTCCTAGTTGTATTTCTATCGCCTTCTTCGCGAGACCTTAATGGTGACTTATCTTCGGTTTTTTTCTTCAATAGATTAAAATCATCATTGTAATCTTTTACTTTTAATTTAGGCTTTTCAGTTACACCTTTTAGTTCATCTTCTTTGACTTTTGCTTTTAATTCTTTACTTAAGTCACCTGAAGAAGCAGTTACACTAATATTGCTATCAATTTCTGTAACATCTTCTAAGTCTTTAACTACCAAATCGTTCATATTTATTTGCGCTTGTTCAACCACGTCGTCAGGCGAAGTAATTTCTTCATCATATGACATAGGACGACGAGGCACTTGATCCAAATCCCCTTCGTCGGTCTGTTGTTCGTCAGTTACACTGGTATCGAGGGGCGTAGAACTCAACAAATCTTTATCCTTAACTGGTGTAATTTCGGGAATGTGATAAATCACAGGTAAATTCGTGTCACCGCAATTTTTCTCATAATATTTATTTTTTTGATTTACAATAGTTGCATACTGAATAACATCTTCATCTACCTTTATGATAATATCAAGTAATTTACCTTTTTCAAAATCGTCGGGAATAGTCAACTGATTCTTGTATACTTCATATCCTTCTTCAGGTGGGATAAAACTATCATCAAGTAATTTCGCAGTATTCACAACGAAGTTATTGTCACCGCAGAAATCAATCAAAATAGAATATTTAGTGCCGGGATTATCAAATAATTTTTGAACCAAATCATCTGTAAGTTTTTCGCTCAATGCCTCTTCTAGTGATTTTCTTTTGCTGACTCGCGCTGTGTTTTTTAAAGTTGTATTATTTTGTTTTTTTCCAGTTGAACTGTTTTGGGTATATCGTTTATTTCTTTTTGGTGGCATTACTTCTTATATTATACACATACATAAGTTGTGGTCTATGTAACAACTTATTTATGAAAAATTACTAAACTTACTTTTTGGAAGTCTTTCTCTTGTTTTTCTTGTTGCGTCTGGTTCTACGCTTCTTTTGGGTCTTGCGAACCTTTTTGCCTCCTTCTAGTCGTGTTTCAGATTCAGGTTTTACTGGTCCAATGACCGCTATTGAACCTGCTTCTGGGCTGTCCGCGATTTCTAGTCGTGTTTCAGATTCAGGTTTTACTGGTCCAATGAACTCTCCTGAATCTGCTGCTCCTTCAGGTGTTGCGTGTGCTTCTTCCTGTTCCTCAGTCTTCTTTGCCTGTTCCTCAGTCTTCTTTGCCTGTTCCTCAGTCTTCTTTGCCTGTTCCTCAGCTTTCTTTGCCTCTTCCTCGGCAACTTTCTTTGCCTCTTCCTCAGCTTTCTTTGCCTCTTCCTCAGCTTTCTTTGCCTCTTCCTCAGCCTTCTTTGCCTCTTCCTCAGCAACTTTCTTTGCCTCTTCCTCAGCTTTCTTTGCATCTTCCTCAGCGTTCTTTGCCTCTTCCTCAGCTTTCTTTGCCTCTTCCTCAGCTTTCTTTGCCTCTTCCTCAGCTTTCTTTGCCTCTTCCTCAGCTTTCTTTGCCTCTTCCTCAGCCTTCTTCTTTGCCTCTGCTTCATCTTTCTTTTGTTGTAAATCAGCAATTTTAACTTGAAAATGGGATTTAATCTTGTCAATGTTTTCATCATTCAACTCCATCGTGTTTAATTTCTTATCACCGATTATTTCAGTTCCTGCCAGAATAGTTCCCATTCTATTTGAGATTTGTGCAATATGATTGTTATCGTTCTCTAGAATGAAAGTGTAGTGAGGTTTAGTAAGATCCATTATGAATTTGTATTATACAATAATCCCATATTTTATTACGATTGAAAAGTATGCACAAAGTGAATTTTCTCCATATCTAATTTCAACATCAATGGGTCACGGTCCATTTGCGAAATCCAACATACATATTCTCCTCTCACAATTGCTAAACTCAAGCAAAATTCAACTCCGATTTTGCGAAAATAAAAATTGTCACTATACATCTTGGGTTCCAAACTCTCTTTATCCAATGCTATAAAACGATGAAAATACTTGCGCGGCGCCCCATCTATTGAATAATGAACTATTCCCACTAAATATTCGCCATAATCTACGAATCCAGATGACCCCCTAATATCGCGAAACACGGGGTCTTGAATAGGAAATGTTTTGTGTATAACTAATGTATGGGTTTCATCTAATTTCCCTATTTCTAATGGAAACCAACGATAAATAAACCATAAGTCATCTTTCCAGACCAGGGGTATCCAGTTCTTCTGCATACAACGTTTGTAAGGTGAATGTAAAAAATGACTATTTTTGTAGGTCATTGTTGGTAGGTCATATTCCCCCATCATCATGCTATTCACGGAATCATGGGTATAATTTATATTCGTTGCTAAATAATACATTTTGTTATCATACGTAAACAACCGAATGTCTTCTAACCCATAACACCGTGACCATTTTGATTCAAATCCAATCGTCTTCTCGTCCATTTCATGATAATTTATCGGTATCAACTTATCGTTTAATTCACTCATTATGTTTTTTGTTTTGATATTTCCGATTACATCATTTATACCGAATTTACCCTCGTTTGTATACCAATAATTCACAAAACGGGTATTTACATACGTACGTCCGTTGAAGTTGACAGTGCTCGCGGAGCCTGGCTCGTAAGAACGAACGATGGGGTATTCATATCTCGTTGTTTCATATACTGCGTCCAATGGTATCACATAGGACTGCGTGGGAATGCGCAATATAGAGTCATCGTGGTCGGCAGAATAGACCAGTGGATTTATTTTATTCGTTTGTTCTAACCAAGACCAATAGTTGACTTCCCAAGTCAATGCTTTGTTCTCCTTGACAAAATCATAAAAATGTGATTGTGCCGACTCGTGAAAATCCAGCAATCGGTCCTTGGAACCTATGAAAAATCCCCCACAAAAACGCCAACATGGATAGTTGAGTATGCGGTCCATATCCCAATCCGGCTTCTGCGTCCAGCATCCAGGCATCATCAAATAGGATTTTTCCAAAAAATACATGTTCGCCCATTGCTTCATATACCGCGATACGCTGCTTTGATTCTTTACAATATAGAACAAACTATAATCAATCCATGCGAAATGCTCGGTTTTCCACTTATCTATTTGTATCGCTTTTTGAATAAACTCGGTTTTGGAGTTCATCAATAATAAATAATTCATATTGTCTTTATTCATATTTCTATCGCGCGGCATGGTGACTTCATTTATATCTATCGTATTTCTAACTTGAAACGCGTAGAGGTCGTGCAATGCGATGGAAGAAATACAGAGAACATGTGGGTATATCTGAAGTTCGCGTTCAAATATGATAGCCGACGAACTATCGCAAAATAAATAAATAGGAAGACCAGTCTCAGCCAACTTGATAAACTCATCTAGTCTTGTTTCAAACGATTTATCTGGTTGCTCGTATATTTCATAATAACATGTGACCAATGCAACAGAATAGGACATTTCTACATTATTTATGGATTATTCTTTATTTTCTTCCACCGCATGTATACAAAATTGAATTAAACTGGAATAAAGATGAGAGAGATAGCAAGGAGAAACTACAGCAAACATGGAACAAAATACAATTCTAGTATTTGATACGGAAACAACCGGGTTATTTCCCAAGGGAGAGGATGTGAACAACATTCAAAAATACCCGTATATCACACAATTGAGTTATGTTGTATATGATTGTAATAAGAAGGAAATTGTCTATACATTTGACTCCTATATCAACATAGACCCGAGTATCCATCTATCAGATATAGTAAAAGAACTTACTGGCGTAACAAGAGAAAAACTAGACAATGGCATCGATATGTTATCTGCGTTAAAGACGTTTTACAAGTATTATGCGATGAGCAATTGGATTGTCGCGCACAATATTCAGTTTGACCAAAAGATGATGACGATTGAAACGGAACGTCACCGTGAAGCAATTCAATATAGTCACCCTGAATGTTTGGCTCTGTTCAATCCTTATTTTGAGAAAACCAAGAACATTCGTAGTTATTGCACTATGCTGAAGGGAAAGGATATCTGTAACATTGTGCTTCCGTCTAAGTTTGAAGGTGGACGTTCCTATAAAAAGGTGCCCAAGTTGATTGAATTATACAAACATTTGTTTGATAATAAGGAAGTGGAAGGATTACATAATTCCATGATGGATGTATTGGTATGCTTGCAATGTTATTTGAAAATGGTTCACGATTATGTGGATACCAATCTTGGTGTTTGATAATTACGTATACAACGTGATTATGTAGTTATCAAATGAGGAAAATCTGTATATTATGTATATTTTTTATACTTACGCGTTTTGTTCTTGAGCGATTTCTTCTTGTGTTGTCTGGTTGCTTTCTTCTTGTGTTGTCTGGTTGCTTTCTTCTTATTTTTTCTTCCTCCCTTTTTTTGCAAAGGACAAGTAGACATCTCCTTCTTCAAATATTCGAAGAATGTGGATTTGTTCATAGATTCGTAGTGCTCTACACTATCCTTGTCTCCGTCTCCGTCTCCGCCCTCCATTGCTACTGGAGCAAATTCGCCTACAGGACAAAACCCACGGCAAGCAAATATTTTTATTTCAACGTTTTCAAATGAAATCTCGTTTTCGTTACAATAGACATATATGATTTGCATCAATTTGTCCAAATGAACTACCTTCTCGTTGTCATTACCAAATAACTCTACGTTTTCTTTGATGCGTCGTTTCATGTTACAATCATACAACCCGATGAAATTTTTCCTACTCTCCGGATCATCTTTTTTGAAACCGTGAAAAATCATCGGTATAGTAGAGACAGTCTGGTCTGAGGGTTCGTCTTTGTAATTTGAAACAACTGTATCATAACACACGTCGTAAATCGCACTCGTTTCATCAACTTGCGACATTAATGATACACCTGCGCCCAATTTCGCATAATATTGCATATTTTTAAATGGAAATAAATATTGTTTGTAATGTTGATTAATATCAAATTCCGGTTCAAAAACCTTAGTAGGGTCTAAATCAACCGCACCATGAGCAATCAGTGAAATCCGGTAGGAACCAATCGGCATTAATTCATATTCAACTGTATCGTCGCCGTTGATAAAAGACAATTTCATCGCTTGTTTATTACGACACATGTAAATATCTTTCTCACCTTGCATCTTGACTCCGACTGGACGTCCGACTCTACCTGAAAAGACATCTTCAACTTTTTGAAATTGATTTTTAGTATAACAATTCATCGCTGCTTTGTTCTCACTGTCCACAAATAGAAACAACGGCTTTTCTGCATATTCACTGTTCGAAAATATATTCAACATATGAGTGCAAATACCCTTTTTATTGATTTTATGACTTTTGCACACATTGTAAATAAAATAACTATCTGTTGGCTCCCACGCGGCATTCGGGTTCTGTTTTGTTTTCACTATCTCACCTGCCTTTTCTTTTTCAATACTCATAAATGAATAAGGATAGAGCATTTCATCTTCAGATGCAGAACTGTTCAGACCGATGATTAAATATTGCAAATAGTGCAAACAACTTTTGTATGAAAACAAACCATAGTGGGTCAATTCAGTTTTATCAAAAATTGCTTCTGTATCCATTTCTGGGAAACAGGTAGACAATTGCTCGGTCAACACTGCCTGAAAATCAACTTGATACAATTTAGTTTGGAATCCGGTAAATATATCATCTATGCTGGTCACCTCAGGTATGTTCAATTTATCTGTATTCAGTTTTAGTATAGCAGGTTCCTGGCTCAACTTCTCAATCAATTTATCAACTAATGCGTTTGTATCCTTGTCGCCTTCGTTCAATACAAATTGTTCAGATTCATTTTTGTGTAAAGAAAATAACATATATGTGTCGCTGTCTGTTTCTTTCATCAATAATGATTGGCGTTGCATCAATTCACTCATATTAAGTATATAATCGTATATACTAAATATATATATTTTGTTTTTTATGCGGAACACATTTCACATATCTCTTCTTCCACGTCTTCAACTGGATTCACGATTTGTGCCTTTTCGGGCTCAATTGTGAATTGTTGTGCCTGATGTCTAGCGCGACGACGCAGATAATAAATGCCCGTCTTCAATCCCTTTGACCAAGAGTAAAAATGCATAGACGTCAAATTGGAATAATTCGGGTCTTCCAACCACAAATTCAAGCTCTGGCTCTGGCAAATATAAGCACCTCGGTCTGCAGCCATATCAATCAAATGACGCATAGGCATCTCCCAAACGGTCTTGTATTTGTTACGAATTTCTTCGGGAATCTCTTCCAGATGTTGAATAGACCCTTTGTTTGCGACAATGTTGTTCTTCAGCTGTTCGTTCCATAGTTCCAGTTTGATTAAATCGTTCATTAGATATTTGTTCGCCAACACGAACTCCCCGGCGATCGTGCGACGACTATAAATATTGCTAGTAATAGGTTCAATGCATTCATTGTATCCCAGAATCTGAGAAGTAGATGCGGTAGGCATAGGAGCCATCAACAGCGAGTTACGAGTTCCATATTTCATAATGCTTTCTTTCAGAAGTTCCCAATCATATCTGTTGCTGGGGGTAACCTTCCACATATCAAATTGGAAAATTCCCTGTGACATGGGCGAACCAACGAAACTGGAATAACTTCCGACGGTAGTTCCGCGTTCACCCATAATGTCAAGTAGTGGCTGCTCATAATCGTTAAATAATTCCTTCACCGATTCATCTGGACTGTCCTGATTGTAACATTTGTCGTTTACATCATTGTATCTGGCAATAGCAATGTCATTTGACTGTTCAAGAGCAGCGTGATACATGGTTTCAAAAATATCCTTATTGAGAGCACTCGCTCCTTCACTATGAAAGCACAAATTCATCTTGAAAAACGTGTCGGCTAGTCCCTGAACACCAATTCCAATAGGACGATGGCGCATGTTGCTTCTACGTGTCTTATCAGTAGGATAAAAGTTGACGTCAATGATGCGATTCAAGTTGTAAGTGACTGTTTTGGTGACTTCATGTAGTTTTTCAAAATCAAATGATACGTTGTCGTTGGAATCGGTCTTCACAAACGCGGGCAGAGCAATACTTGCCAAATTACACACCGCGGTTTCTTCTGCGTTGGAATATTCAGTGATTTCGCAGCACAAATTGGAGGATTTGATGGTTCCTAAATTCGCTTGGTTACTCTTTTTGTTTACCGAATCTTTGTATAACAAATAAGGCGTTCCTGTTTCCATTTGCGCATCCAATACCTGAAACCACAAGTCTCGCGCTTTCATCGTTTTACGTCCCTTGCCTTCACTTTCGTATTTCTCATAAAGCGATTTAAAGTCCTCGCCAAACACATCCGATAATCCAGGGCATTCGTCTGGACACATAAGCGTCCAGTCTCCTCCGGCCTTTACACGCTCCATAAACAAATCAGGTGTCCAGAGAGCATAAAAAAGGTCGCGAGCACGCAGGTCTTCCTCGCCGTGGTTCTTTCTCATTTCCAAAAATATCTCAATGTCAGCATGCCATGGCTCCAAATACATGGCAAAACTTCCGTTGCGCTTTCCGCCTCCCTGATCTACGTATTTTGCGGTATGATTAAAAACGCGAAGCATAGGAACAATTCCATTCGAAGAACCATTTGTTCCGCGAATATGGCTTCCAGATGCGCGAATGTTGTGAATATGTAGACCGATTCCGCCCGCCCATTTGGAAATCAGGGCACAGTCTTTCAGCGTATTATAAATGCCGTCAATGCTATCATTCTCCATTGCGATCAAGTAGCAAGAAGACAACTGAGGATGCGGCGTTCCTGCGTTAAACAACGTAGGAGTCGCATGGGTAAAATACTTATTGGACATATAATCATACGTTTCCTTCACTTTTTCTATGTTGTTTCCATGAATACCGATACTCACGCGCATCCACATATGTTGGGTCCGTTCAACAATCTTGCCGTTCAATTTCATTAAATACGCACGTTCTAGTGTTTTGAATCCAAAATAATCTATCAAATAGTCGCGATTATAGTCAATCATGCTTTCTATCAGGTCGTCATGTTCGCAAACAACGTCGTATATATCTTTTGAAACCAATGGCGAGCCAACACCATGCTTGTCTGTAAACGTATACAACTGTTTCATTACTTCAGTAAAAGAATTGCTGGTGTTCTTGTGATGGTTTGATACAACAATGCGTCCTGCCAGAACGTTGTAGTCTGGATGAATGGTAGACATTGATGCGCACTGTTCGGCTGAGAGTTCATCTATTTTTGTAGTAGAAATATTGTTGTAAATCTGGTCAATCACCTTCATCACGAGAGATGTATAGTTAATTTTTATATTTGCTTCGTTTCCGAGAGTGCGGATTCGTTTTAGAATCTTATCAAAGGCAATGATTTCTTTGCTACCGTCGCGCTTAGTGACTAACATCTCGTCTTCTTCCATATTAGGTGTAGTATCGTGAGTAATATCCGACATTCGGTGAATATTCTATGAATATACTATATATAAAAAACATGTATCTATATGCTTTTTATATATCAATAGGCTTACTTGTCAAAGTTTTCAATATTTTCTAATTTAACTAAACATACGCGTTTTGTGGGTTCTCCGTTTTCGTTTAGAGGCCGGCTTTCTCCGGTTTCGGTATCTACTACGAAACTAGGTGAACGTTTCTTTGGTGCGCGATGTTCATAACCTTCCACTCGCTCTTTTGTAATCGTATCCCATACATATTTGATTTTGGGCAGCGCCGCTTCATACCATTGCTTATTACGTTCAATAATTACACAAGAATATTCGTCCAAATACCAGTATATGATTCCAGTCAAGGCGTGTCCGTCCTGGGATTGCATTTTCTTTTGTTCATTGATCCACTCCTGGATAGACTCTCTATCTAGAGCTTGAGACAATGGCATATATACATAAATCGGGAATCCATCCATCATTTGGACATTCATGAATTGGAGCATCACTCCTTTGTATTCATGCGAGTCGTCTTGAAAGAATGCGTTGTCGCTTTCATATTCCTTAAATCGGGTTTCCACAAAATCACATTTATCAAGTTCACATACTTCCATCTGCAACTGTGTTTGAATCCAATATTCTTTCTTGGGAATACCGGTTATTTCACGGTTTACAATATTTTTTATCTCCACCATGTGACCAAAACGGGAATTTGTGTGGTCTACATTGATGCCATCTGGCGATGCGCCAATAAATTTGTAATCTCTATGCTCGAGGCAGCCAAATTCACCCACCTTCGTTTGATACATGTCTTCGTATATCATCATTGTTACCGACTCGTATTTTATTCCCCATTGCAGCGAATTTGACATACTCACATACGAATAGTCCTGGATCATTTCTTTGATAGGCTTGCATTTTTCATATATTAAACTGTTTACTTGTGCTTGTGTTCCAAATGCCTTCCATATGTTGGAAGCACTCAGTAAATTGTGACGGAATTCATACCACTCTACTGTTTTTTGTGAAGGTTGCTTTTGATTTTGAAGACCTGTGATTTTTCTGAGTAATTGTAACTTGTCGTCATAAGACAACTCTTCTATTTTATATACGTTATATGAATCCACGTAATTGGGAATTTTCATATAATCACCGTAATTTTCGTATGTTTGTTCAACCAATTCACGCACATCGTCGTGGTCATCATCGTCGCATATATTCCCTTCTTTCCATGTATCTACCATCAGATCAGTCAATTCTGAACATGTATCTGCAGCAAACGTGGAAGACATCATATCAAATGAATTGTCCCTGATATAATCATCCAAGCATTCGCATATAGTTGTCGTCAATTCGGTTTGTTCGTCGCTTGAAAATCGGTCAAACCAATTCTCTGCGATTGTTTCCGTATCTTCATTGGATGTCTCGCTCTCAAACCAGTTTTCAATATTTTCGTTGAATTGAATGTTTATCTTTTCGGGATTGTTATCTGAACTCATTTTTACAATATGATAGATACTTCCTATTATATTGTTTATGTTCATATATTGTTTTCTTAATCAATTTTTACTTTTTCGTCTTGTCTCTTTTTAGACGGTAGGGATTTTAAAGTAGAAACATGCTTGGGGTCCATATTACGCAATGTAAAATTTTTCGTGGTTTGGTTGAAGAACAACCCGGGGACCGATATAAGTTCTTGGGTTTCCACGTTGAAATGTACATCCTTTATCTTATTTAGCTTACCCTTTTCTAGTGTTTTCAGAAAAAATAGTTTTAACATTTTCAAATCATTCGCACTATATTTATTCTCTGAAGCGTAGTTTTCGGCGTATTGGTATAACTTGTTCTTCTTTGTAATCTTATCCAGTTTGTTCCATGTTCTTGGTGGTTTTATATCTTCGGTAATCGGCAAGGAATTGTTAGAAATATCGTTTTGTAGAGACATTGTTCTTGAGTCCTCTTCTATATTATATGTGCTAGTATGTTTATCTACTTTTATTAATATAACTTCTTTCTTTATGGACTATCAAATAAAATGTATTGTCCTACCCGATGGAGACAAGAAGACAACGAATACAAATAAAAATATTGAGAACAAAGTAAAAGACAAACGAAAGGTTACTCACCAGAAACAGTGGGATTTTGACGAAAGTGAGTTGTTACCTGATAAACAGTTCACATATATAGAACAAATCTACCGCCAAAATTATGATAGTGTTGGTTCTCGTATGCAGCATATCTATAATGTTATTGAACGCCAGATTAAAACCAAGATACAAGGTTATTATCAACAAGACTTGAAAAAAAAACTCTATGATAAGGACAAATTCATTACTTTACCGAAGGTAATTGATTTGCTTTATTCCTGTAAGAACACTTGTTATTATTGTAGACAAAACGTTTTTATCTTATATGAGTATGTCCGTGATAACAAACAGTGGTCGGTTGAACGCCGAAATAATGATTATGGTCACAATTGCGATAATGTAGAAATAGCATGTTTACACTGTAACATATCTAGAAAAACAATGAATGAAGAACGTTATTTGTTTACGAAACAATTAAATATAATTAAACAAAGTTAAATAAACAATTGGGGGAATATTATGTAATGAATCCGCATCATAAAATATACGAAAAATTAGATTATTTTCAGAAAAGTAAAAAAATACCTCATATTATTTTTCATGGTGGTTGCGGCACAGGAAAAAAGACCATTTTAAATAATTTTATTCGCAATATTTACGACCACGATAAGACCAAAATCCGCAAGAACGTGTTGTATGTGAATTGTGCTCACGGAAAGGGCATCAAGTTTATAAGAGAGGACTTGAAGTTTTTCGCCAAGACCAATATTCAATTGAATCAAAATATTTATTTTAAATCCATTGTTTTATTCAATGCTGAATTTTTAACAAATGACGCACAATCCGCGTTGCGCCGATGTATTGAGCTATTCAGTCATAACACCCGATTTTTCGTGGTTGTAGAGAATAAGCAGAGATTAATGATCCCCATCTTGTCTCGCTTCTGTGAAATATACGTTCCCGAAACCCTTGACGTTGACGAAAATATTCAAAATTTACATCAAGTGCGAATCCAACATCACCCTGTCCAAACAGAAAATATTCATTCTGATTGGTTTAATGACCAAATGCGGCATGTATTTGACCACGAATATCAACATATTCATTTTGTCAATCTTGTGACTGAAATATACGAAAAGGGGTTTTCTAGTTTGGATGTCATGAGATGGTTGGAGAAACAATCTCCTTTAGATAAGGAAGTTTTAGCATCAACTCATATTTGTTTTCACAAAATTAAATCAGAATATCGATCCGAAAAAATGTTGATGTTTTATTTATTTGATTATATATTCTTGCGTTCGGATAAAGATATAAAAAGTATTAGTTCAATATAATAATGGACGACTTTGTTATCTCTAATTTGAACGAGTCGCGGAATGAGTGGTGTAGCAGACTGGTTAGTATATTTACTCCCTTAATTGTGGATGGAACACGCTCTATTTTTGGAGAGGCATGGAAAATTTGCATTCAGAACGATGAAGCAAATAAGTATCTGATGACGTTTCAGAATCTACTTTCTCGTGTTCCCAAATGGAACAATGAAATCATTGAAACCGAGCGTGTACGCATCATTGAAAAGAGCGGTTGTGATTATTTAGAAGATTTGATTACCTGTGTTCATATTATCCAGCTCAAGATACTCACATGTATTCGTGTTGGCAACAAACAAAAGAAGATAGACATTACTATTCCCAAGTTAGATAACTTCGTTCATAAGGTATATATTGCGGTTGCACGCAAGTTGTATTCCAATATATATCTATTTGAAAAGAATATCGCACCTCTTCAGTTACAAAAGAACAATAGAGAGTTAGAAATGATTGTTCAAGAATGCATCCTAACAGTCATTCGCGAGAGTATTCCCACGGAGGAAATTATTCGTGCTTACATGGACGAGAGTATTGAACATGAGGAAGAAGTCATTGTAGAAACAATTGATTCTCCAGAAGAGCCACCGGTTGAAACCAATGAGTCATCTGCCATTACTGATGAAATGGTTGAGAAGGCCGAAGCGCCGATACCCGAACCTGAAGAAGAGCCCCCTGTCATGACACAGACAATTCAAGACGTAAACCCTGATGAAAATGTGGTGACTACTCTTTCCTTTAATGACATTGACTCTGTTTTAGACGAAACGAACCATGTTCAGGATATTGATGCGCCCAAGTCTATTGAAAAGCTAGAAGAGCTCAGCACTTCCCGAGCAATGGAGAGTATGTATGACATGGACGATGACTATGATGAGAAACTTAAGATTGATACAAATAATTTGACTCTCACCGATTTTGATGTTTTAGACGAACAGGCTACCGCGAAGTTAGACTCTTCCAAAATCGTATTGAATGACGTAGAAGAATTGTATTAAGTGCGTTTTGATGTATAATTAATTATGAAGTAAATAATTATATCCACCATGGAAAAATTGTTAGTTCTTTCTGTCGTTATTTCTGTTTTGTACATCTTTGCCAAGATTGTAGAGATGAAGTATGTGGAGAAGCAGATGAAACCGTTTAAATTCGTATTGCGCGATTCAGTTGTAGTGTTCTTGTCCAGTTTTGTTGGATTGTTCTTTGGGTTTATGTTACAAGGTAATGTAACTGACTTTATGAATGTCATGACGAATACAAAATCTTTTACTCCTAACGACACGCAGGTGTTTACAGGTGAACCCGAGTTTTAAGGCATTGTTCTTTTGAAAATTTATATAAACATATCTTGTTTCTATATATTATACGTTATGAGTATTACTACACGTAGTCACTCTTGGAATAAGGAGTATTCGGATATATTGGACGAATTGTCAAATGTAATGACTAAAAAAGGAGACTCAATGAAAGCCCGCGCATATGGTCGCGCTCGGGACACCATACAAAGTATTCCTCAGGATATTCAACAAATTGAACAGTTGCAAAGCACTCCCACGATTGGTGCTTCCATTTATGATAAACTAGAAGAATATACGAAAACGGGTAAGGTTGACTTATTAGAACAATACAAGAACGACCCAGTGATATTGTTTACAAACATATATGGGGTTGGTCCAAAAAAAGCAGATGAATTGGTCAATATGCACCATATACGCTCTATTGAGGCATTGCGAAAGAAGCAGGATAAAGTATTGAACAATATTCAACGCATCGGTTTATTTTATTATGAAGATATTCTGGAACGTATTCCACGCAATGAAATATCAAAATATGAATGTGAATTTATGAAGACTTTTAAAAAAGAATCACCACAAACCAATACGTATTATGAAATTGTAGGTAGTTATCGCAGAGGAGCGGTGAATTCGGGAGATATTGATGTGATTATTACGTCCGATGACCACTCTGTTTTTCAGCGGATTATCGATACATTGATTTCTAAGAAAATGATTATAGAAGTATTATCTCGCGGAGATACGAAGTGTTTAGTTATTGCCAAGTTGACTCCCCGGTCCAAGGCAAGAAGAGTAGACTTCATGTTTACTTCCAAAGCAGAATATCCCTTTGCTATCTTATATTTTACTGGAAGCAAGAGTTTTAATACAGCAATGCGTGGTCATTCTTTGAAGCTTGGATTATCTATGAACGAACACGGATTTACAAAGAAAGATACACAGCAAAAAATAGTATATGAAAATATAATTACCGAAAAGGACATATTTGATAAACTACAATTGCTGTATGTCCCGCCAGATAAGCGAATTGATAGTAGGTCTCTTATTGAAAACATCGCAAAAGATAACGCGACTGCGTTTACGATGGATAAAAGTATTATCAATTATATTAAGGATTTTAAACAAAATGGGTTGTCGGTTTTGAAGAAACTCAATGAAGAAACAATCATGGAGATTGTGTCCCAAGCAAATCATGCGTATTACAATTCAAACAATCCGTTATTGTCCGATAACGAATTTGATATTGTCAAAGAATACGCAGAAACAAAATATGAAAAAAACGAAGTCTTACAACAAATTGGCGCTCCTGTTGGTAGAAACAAGGTTGACCTTCCGTTCAATATGCCTTCTATGGACAAAATCAAACCAGATACAAATATTCTTGACAAATGGAAAAAGAAATATGGCGGTCCGTATCTTTTGTCTTGTAAATTAGATGGAGTAAGCGGATTGTATACTACACAGGGAAGCACTCCTAAGTTGTATACCCGAGGTGATGGTAAAGTCGGCCAAGACATCTCTCATTTGATTCCTTATTTGAAATTGCCCAAGGTCACCAATATCGCGGTTCGTGGTGAATTTATTATAAAAAAACAGACATTTGACCAGAAATATAAACATTCTTTCGCGAATCCTCGCAATATGGTATCCGGTATTATCAATAGCAAACAAGTAGACAAAAAAATTCACGATTTGGATTTTGTTGCGTATGAAATGATTGTTCCCTCCTTGAAACCCAGTTCCCAAATGAAAAAATTACAAGAACTATCATTTCAGGTTGTGCAACATACTTCTCAAAAAGATATCACCAATGAATATTTATCGTCTATCTTGGTTGATTGGAGAACGAATCATATATATGAGATTGACGGAATCATTGTAGGCGATGACCACATCTATCCTCGCACAAACAAAAACCCGGAACACGCATTTGCATTCAAAATGGTTATTTCCGACCAGGTTGCGGAAGCCAAAGTCGTAGACGTGGAATGGAATGTGAGTAAAACTGGTTATTTAAAACCACGCGTAGAAATAGAACCTATCAAATTGGGCGGCGTGACTATTAAACATGCGACTGGATTCAATGGTAATTTCATTGAATCAAATAAAATAGGAGTAGGCGCGGTCATTGAACTTATACGCAGTGGCGATGTGATTCCATATATCAAATCCGTTATTGCTCCGGCCGAAACTGCGAAGATGCCGAACGTACCCTATACATGGAATACTACCCACATTGATATCATGATTGATAATTTTGATACAAACGAAACACTGATCGAAAAACGAATCACAAATTTTTTTACAACGCTTGAAGTGGAAAGTTTGTCCAGTGGAAATGTAAAACGCATTATGAGTAGTGGATACAACAGTATTCCAAAGATATTGCGTATGACAAAGCAGGATTTCAATAAAGTAGACGGTTTTAAAGATAAAATGGCAGAAAAGGTATACAATAGCATTCAGAACAAGGTGCGTAATGCGAATATCGTAACGATTGCGGTTGCGTCCAATGTGCTTGGAAGAGGATTGGGTGAGAAAAAAATCGCACCCATTATGCAGACATTCCCTGATATATTCACGTCTTCGCATTCTAAACAAGAAAAAATGGCCCGTCTACAAACCATTAATGGAATTGGGAAAGAAAATGCGACTAGTTTTGTAAACAATATGGATACATTCTTACAGTTCCTGAAAGATACGAAACTGGAATACAAACTAAGTGAGAAACCCGTGACAGAACGAGTGTCTGCCCGCCAGATAGATAAAAGTCATCCTCTGTATAATCAAAAAATAGTTATGACTAAGGTGAGAGACGCTAGTATTATCGATGCTCTCAAAAATAACGGTGGTGAGTTGGTGGACAATGTAAAGAAAGGCATTTTAGCAGTGGTTACCAAGAATACACAAGAAGTATCAAACAAAATAATCAAAGCAAAAGAGATGAACATACCGATTATGACGGTAGATGAATTCAAACAAGCTTATATGAAGTAAATGGTCATAGATTCTATAGTAACTTGTATATTTTACTATAGAACTTTCTTATCTTTTTTGAAAAGGGGTCGTCCTTTTCGGTAATAGATGTCTATCTGTTTTTGACGCCATATTTCTTGTTTTCTGATTGCTAATGATATTTGACGGTCTCTTTTCAGATATTGATACATGTAATATTCATTCATACCTTATTATTAGGAAACCCTTTTATACTTTTACGTATGAAATATATATGAAACCCTTTATCCGTGGTATAACATCGCATCTATGTCGACTACATCGCAAGATGTATCCGGTTTCTCGCATGCAAACTGTTTAAAATAGTCTAATTTTAATTGTTCAGCAGGAGTATGTTTGTGGACGGTTCGCGCAATCATCTTGTATAGTTTAAAATTGGGATATCGGTCATCTCCATTTTTCTTATATAATACATTCTTACCATTGTCGTCCGTACACCATCTAACGATTGTTTTTTGTAATTCGTTATACTTGGTTTCATCCTCGCCTCGCATAATAAAATCATAGATAGAACACCCCAATCTACATAAGTCAAAACTCATATTCGGTTCTATGCGCGGTTTATCTTCTGTCATATATGGCTCACAATTATATTGCGAAGACGCATCGCCACTTGGTGCGAAACTATCGCTACAAAAAGCTTTTCCGTCATATTTGTATATACTTCGGCCAAAGTCAATTAGTTTGAACAACTTGCCGTGTGTAGGAACCTTGTAGTGTTGACCTAGATATTTATAGACCAGATGTGTTTGTTCGGTTTCGTTATACATAATGTTGTTTGTATGTAAATCGTTGTGTGTAAAATGAAATACCTTTTGATAACATAGCAAGACCATCACTATCTGAAACAGAATACTTGCGCCGTTTTCAACATTTACTTGCTCGGATTCAAACAATTTGTCTAGTGTGCATTCACACTTCTCCAAACATATGATCTGCACAGGGTAATCATATATAATCGCATGCGCCTCGTTATCCGTAGACGACGAAGAATTATCGCTTTCATCTTCAGTTTCCCATTCCTCCGAATCGTTATCTTCGTTGTTTTCGCTTTCCCCGCTGCTATAATTCAATGAACTGTTGGATGAACTAGTAGTAGAACTACTTTCGGATGACTGGTCCGTCTTCTCTATTACATTGTTGTTCTCATATATGAGTTCACTACTATCGCTTGAAGTAACATCGGCCACCGCATCCGTGTCTACATTATCTAGTGAATAGGTAGTCACGTTATGCTTGATTGTTTTAGTAATTTGTAATGGTTCTTTGTTCTTACAAGTTCCATTGTATCTTTCACAGTCGCTGTTCGTGATTACAAATAATCTATTTAGGTTCTCATTGAAATATGGAGCCCCACTCAGGTATTCAAGATCGTCTTCTACGTTGATCTTGTAATATTTCTGAATGGCTAAATAACTTCCGTAATAGTCAATCCCATGTGGAAAGTGATAGTGTTGGCCCAACCTGCTCGTCAAATAATAGAAAAACCCATCGGTATATGCCGAGTTATTGACATCTTCCAGTTTTGAGATGGGATGTTTTCTTATGACAGACGGTAATGTATGTTTTGTGTCGCCATAATTATCGTACTTTCCTATCATATACCTCAAGGGATCCAACAACGGAGAATATTTCACGAAAAAGTCTTTCTTTATGAGCGTCTTATCCTGGCAGTCATACACGTCTCGTCCAGTTACAAGATGATACCGATGATTTAGGGACATGCTATTATGCATGTTGCTACTCATATCAAAAAACCTTTGGTAGATTGGAATATATTCTTGTATGTTCTCCAATAGATGTTGTGGATGTTCTATTTCATCTTTGTGAAAGCTTGGTGTATTGAAGCTCGCAAAATTCTTACTCATGTCTTCAACTACATGTATTGAGAACCTAGACATATGTGTACAATTTTTATTTATAAGAGCTGAATATATTTATATTTATTAACACAAACTAATAATATTTCTGCTAACTAATAATAATTCCGTTAAAACATACTTAATAATATGTTTATATTTAGTATTACACTTTACATATATGGCATTGGAACTACGAAAATTCAATATGCGCGAAATTACATTTAAACCGAACGAGAACAAGGGACCGGTTATTGTGATGATTGGTCGTCGTGATACAGGTAAGTCGTTCTTAGTAAGAGATTTGTTGTATTATCATCAAGACATTCCGATTGGAACAGTGATATCAGGAACAGAGGCAGGTAACGGATTCTATTCCGAACACGTCCCTAAACTGTTTATCCACGAAGAGTATAATACTGTTTTGATTGAAAATGTTCTTAGAAGACAAAAAACTGTGCTAAAGCAAATGAATAAGGAAATCGCGACTTACAAGCGGTCCACCATTGACCCCCGAGCGTTTGTGATTCTAGATGATTGTTTATACGATGCGTCTTGGTCAAGAGACAAAATGATGCGTCTACTCTTCATGAATGGACGTCACTGGAAAATTATGCTCATCATCACCATGCAGTATCCTCTCGGTATTCCACCTAACTTGAGAACGAACATAGATTACGTGTTTCTTCTAAGAGAACCTTATTTAACTAACAGAAAACGTATTTGGGAGAATTATGCAAGTATGTTCCCTACACTCGAATCTTTCTGCACTGTAATGGACCAAACAACTGAAAATTACGAATGTCTAGTCATCAATAACAACTCAAAATCAAACAAGTTGAATGACCAAATTTTCTGGTATAAAGCCGAAGACCATCCGAAATTCAGATTAGGTTCAAAAGAATTCTGGGACATATCAAAAAATATGGGTTCGGATGATGAGGAAGAGTATGACCCCAATAAGAACAAGAAAAAGAGTGCGGTATCTATTAATGTTAAGAAGACAAAATGGTAACATACATATTCATTTTTATTCGCTGATATCGTTTAAGAGGTCTATATCACCTAATCTATCCAAAATATAATCTATTTCTTCGGCATCATCTATAAAACTTGCCAATTCACCTTCATCTAAGTCAGTATTTGGTCCTGGTCCACCGTTCGCCTCATCATCCGTGACACTCATTACTTCCCCTTCTTCCCTTTCTTCCCCTTCTGTGATGCGTCTTTGACGAATAGGAGGTATAATAGTCACATCTTCCTCTGATTCATCATCTGAATCGGTGTCTGACTCTGTTTCATTCAATTCACTATTTCTATAATGACTACTGTATTGAATATGTCCAACCATCCTCCCACTTGTCGTCGTTACAGGCGGTTCGTGATTGTCGTTCACATGAAGGTCATTTGCTACAAAGGACGTGCTCAAATGTGTAGTTTTGTATTCTTGATTATCAAATTTCGTATATGTAGTCGGATGGTCTAGAAGGAATTTCGTAGTAAAACTGATCTTATTATCCAAGCCAACATGTGAACGAACAAACTGTTTACGACCAAATGTCGGGTTGTGCTCCATCAGATGAAACAATTTGTGACGTAGTTCATAAAACGCATGCTGGCTCTCGTATTTATTCAGCGAGTATCTATATGTAAAATACAACTTCAAATACGATTTCATTACTTTTACTATACAACAATTGCAACAATCTTTGGATATATCAAACCTGATGCGATCGCTGGTATACAGTTTCACGTAATCTAACATATCAAGTATATCGCTATATAATTCATCTACTTCCGTATTTTTCAAATAATCATGAATCCCCTTGTCGCGAATGACCGATTGGTTCTGTTCATAAAATGTTTTTAGGTTAAATTCACACAAGAAATAGTTATAAAATACCATAGGCAATTTTGATAAATACATATTGTCCACTATTCCAAAATACAGAGTATACAAGTTTGCTTTTGAAAAGGGCAAGTTATTAAAAGGATTTTTGACAGGATTTGGATTCGCAAACATCCATTCAGTATTACATATGGAGTTTTCAACGATGCGATTGATTTCGCTTTTACGAAATAGGAATACAGAACCGAAATGATACAGCTTAATCACGTTCCGTTCCTTTTCATGAATGTCATTCATCAACATATCCGTTGTATTCCCAACCACCGCCTTCTTATATTTATGCACAAATGCTAACCGACGACAGGCCATATACACCTGCTGGCTTGCTGTAAACAACTTACTATATTCCTCTTTTTGTTCATTTGATACAAAGCAATTATTCTGAATCCGATGTAGGTTCTGGTATTTGGATTGTTTTGTATCATATGTTCGGATAAATATATCCATTAAATCCGAATGTTGAAAAGATGCACACATATCAGTCTGTAGGAGGTGATTCATTATATACATAAATACATTCTCGTTCAATACGGCAGGTCTATGGGTGGTATCTACACATTTATTACTATTCCAATCCGAGTTGATCATCATGCTTGCTGCACCAAACATGTTTTATCGTTGTTATATTTTCGTTTGTCTGTGTATTTAGAGCAAACATTATTTCAATTTTATATATAGAGTGAGAAGTTACAAAGTGCATGTTTTTTTACAAAACAAAAAAGTTTTTCAGATTTGCACTTTTGGACATTTTTAAAAATGTCCAATTTTCATTTTCTCAGAAAAGTTTTTTCTTGCAAAAACACACATATTTGGTTCAAAGCATAATGCAGTAAATAGTGTTTTGTGTTTGTTGTTTTGGCTGCATACTTTTTTTTTATAATTGTTTGACAAAAGTATTTAGGTGTAAAAATGGTTTCCATGTATAGTGTAAATGGAAATAAAAAAGCGCCAAAAAAACGCCGAAGATTTTTACTGTAATAAATGTCTATTCAAATGCAGCAAGAAGAGTGATTGGTCCCGACATTTATCCACTCGTAAGCATAACAAGGAAACTTTTGGAAACGATTTTTACGCCTGTGAAAACTGCGAAAAAACCTTCAATACCAAGTCAGGACATTGGAAACACCAACAAAAATGCTCAATTACAGATATAACTGATACAAAAGGCAAATCAGAAAATGCGATTCCAGACACAAACGTATTTATTGATATCTTGAAACAAAATCAAGAGTTTAAAGAACTCATGATGGAACAATCCAAACAAATACAAGGCATGCAAATAGAAATCCAAGAACAACAACACGAAAACAACGAATTACATAAACAACTTATCCATGCTGTAAAATATACAGGCAACACAATTCAAAACCAGACTATCAATAATAACCAAAAATTCAACTTGAATTTCTTTTTAAACGAACAATGTAAGAATGCGATCAACATGTCTGAGTTTCTTGAGAACATGGAACTGAATATGGAAGACCTTACCGAAACAAGTCGGTTGGGATATGTGGGAGGCATTTCGCGCATACTGGTCAACAAACTTCAAGAATTGGACATCTGTAAGCGACCTCTTCATTGTACCGATATGAAACGAGAAACTCTGTATATCCGCGAAAATGACGAATGGTCAAAAGAAAACAACTCCAAAGAGAAACTTACTGAAATCGTGGAAAAAGTCTCTAACAAAAACTGTCGGAATATCAAACAATGGACAGAGGAACATCCAGAATACAATACGTTTGACTCGCCTGAAAACATGGAATATATGAAACTCACTCAAGCAGTATTAGGAGGTCTTGGTGAACAAGAATCCCGCCAATTCCGTGATAAAATACTTAGGAGTGTTATCAAAGAAGTCATGGTAAACAAAATGTGAATTGTTTTGTAAATAAATATGGTTTACAAAACAATAATTAAATGATAATCGCAGTAGGTTTAATCCGCATTGTCCTCATCCACGTCCTCCACCACCATCTCAATGTTGCCGTTCTTGGCCTCCTCCTTCTTGGACTCGACAAACAGCTCATTGCGCAACTGAGTAGACTCAGCGTCTGAGACCTCGCGAGAATCAAAATCAACGGTCTCGGTAACTCCAGATAGATTACCCTCCCCGTCAATTGTCTGGGTCAACTGATTGCCACTGACCTTGGCCTTCTCAATATTTTCCATGATGGCCTTCTTCTTCGTCTCGCGCACGCGCTCCTCGAACTCCTTCTTGGCCATCTCCTCGTTCTTCATCTTCTCCTTATGAAGAGCATTCAACTCCTCCTCCATGTGCTCCACGCGCCCAGTCTTATATGCATCCGGGTCCCAGGGAATCCACACACCAACGGGTCCAACATAAATATCGTGGTTAGGGTCCTGCTCACGAAGCTTCTTACAGCGCTCCTCTGCTTCGTCCTGACTAGGATACACGCCACGAATCTTTAATCCGCGCACGGATGTCTGGAAAGCATGCTCGCGATTAAATTTCTCATTCACCTTATCCTCCTGCTTATCTAAAAAGTTTTTGTAATCGTCCTCAATGCCACTCTTCTTCAACTTCTCACTCTCTTCCTTTACAAACTCATTAAAGTCATCAATCAGCCCCTCTACCTTCAGATTATACTTATATGCGATAAAATGAACAAATTCAAAATAACGCTCCATAGATTTAGAAAACTCCCAATTCTTCACGAACTGGTCAAACAAATATACCTCGCGTTTCTTCAAAATCTTCTCGGGGGAAACAAAAGACATACAGGCAAATTTCTGACCCGCGATTGACTGGTCTTCATCACACAAATCAATATATTTAGGATTATTGGTCCCGTCGTCTAGAAGTTTCTTCTCGTGACTCATCTTCTATTATACTTATTTATAAATGTGAAGTATTTAAGTATTTTTTCGCTTAGTTGTTTTCACAATATTTAGAAAGTTATAAATATTTTTATATTGTATTATATTATAATACAATGTTCGATCTTACTGAGCTGGTCAAACGCGCTATCAAATATCTTATCGAGGGTCTTGTTGTTGCCCTTGCTGCCTTCGCAATCCCCAAGAAGCAGCCTAATGTGGAGGAAATCATTGTGATTGCCCTCACCGCTGCTGCTACTTTCGCAATCCTGGATGTGTTCATCCCTTCCATGGGTGAGTCCGCTCGCGGTGGAGCCGGTTTCGGTCTGGGCGCCAATCTGATTGGTGGTCTGAGACTCGCCGCATAAGTCCCATCCTAATATCCTAACATAAAAAATAGAAATGTCTACTTTTTATGATGTTACAGTTATACAAAACTTAAAATATGATGACGAACATCATTTACTACCTTATCATTCGCAATACGATATATGCATTTATCTACATTTTCGTACCATTCGCGCATATCACTTAATACACTGGTAATCAACTCATTTAATGCTTTACATAACGTCAAATATTCGGGGTCAACATTTGTCTTATTCATTTCCTGGATTGTTTCGTCCAATAATACCCTACTATGTCTCATCATTACATCATACAACGTATTTCCTGATTTGGTGTAACTAAGTATAAATGAATAACTATTTGCAAGTGTTTTATACACTTCTGTAATCATTTTTACGCGGTGGTTACGGATATATCTATCAAAATCTGCGATTTTTCTTTGATTTTCTTTTTTGATTGGATCATAATAGTCAAAGTAATCTGTAATCATTTCACGAATGTCACTTGTATGTGTATCATATTCATTGGATAAATACCCATGTAGTTTATAAACAATATCAAAATTATTCGCATTATCGTGGTGATGACCATTCACAACAAGGTCTCCATGATTTTTCCCACCAATAATCAAGTTATATCTATATGCCATGGTAGGCGCATAATCTAGATCAATAGTGTAATATTGATTGTGTGTATTGGACCAAACCCAACACACGAGTTTGATATTATTTACGTTAATGTCTTTTAACTCAGGCACTTTATTCAATATTTCAGATAACCGGTCATTATCGTCTAAATATACAAAATCACCCACTTCCTCATTTAGTTCTCTTTGCGGTTTGATATGAGGCAATTCACTATTAAATTTGCGTCGAATAGCTGCAACCTCCATATCGATCCCCTTGATGCTATTTACCAAGTCTGTCTTGATTTCTGAAATGCTCATTTTGCTCTGCTTGTTATTGTTATAATTTCACTGCGTATACACCAGTTGTCTATAATTTTTTTCAATTTTATAGACAACAAAACCCACATTTACGCATCGTAATAAGGAGAAAATCATCGTGATCGCCCTCACTGCTGCTGCTACTTTTGCTATTCTGGATGTGTTCATCCCTTCCATGGGTGAGTCCGCTCGCGGTGGAGCCGGTTTCGGTCTGGGCGCCAATCTGATTGGTGGTCTGAGACTCGCCGCATAAGTCTATTCCTAATATCCTAACATAAAAAATAGAAATGTCTACTTTTTATGATGTTACAATTTGTTTACAAGAAATCCTTGATATTGCCGCATATGTCCCTGCTCGCGATATACCTGTCGGTTAGTCTGCGAAGATGCAATTGTGTCTCTATCGGCCATTGCTTGATCTGATTACATACTTGTTCCATATCGTATCTTGCTTTATCGTAATATGCCAGTCTCGCATTATTCTTCTCGTTGGGGAGTGCCATTACAGAGATTGTATTTATTTCATCTCCAATATCACTGATTAAACGATTAATGTGGGTAATAAATACTTTATACATAGATTGTTGTCTGTTGCTGTAACCCAATAAGGTTGAATATATGGTGCTTAGATACATGATTGTTTCGTATACATGACGAATTCTGGATTCTTTGTGAATACACTGATACTCAAAATACACTTCATCGCACAATCGGTCGTATTCTGTCTGTGTTTCAGAAACAAAAGCGAAGAGACTATGGAGTGAACTCCCAGATTCATATGGAATATCTTCGTCAGCATCCACCGAATAGGAAGTGCCTATGTCACCATTGTTCAATTCATAGGGAGCTTCAAAATACTTAGATACACTATAATACTCATTCGTCAAGAGGCAATAGAATCCTTTGTATACCCCTCCCTCCTTCCTAGGCGTGTCGTCGTGAACGTCGCTTGTATTGGTCAACATGAGTTCAGAAAGGTATTGCATCACGCTATTTGGTTCTTCCGTTATCACTCCAAATTGCACGGTATATCCCGGGTCAGATAGTTCGGAAGGGAGGTTATTTTTATTTTCTGTAATGTAATTACGTATTTTCGTAAGAGCATCGTGTAAGATACGACTGCATTTGCTATCCATAGATTTAGATAACCGACTGCGACTCGGATGATTTTCGGTCGCCTTCATACGCTGAATGAAATCGTTCTCGATATCTTTGACTAGCATAGTTGAGTTTGTGAAAGTGTTTGCTTATGGTTGGTATAGTTTACTGATATACACAGGTTGTCTATAACCTTTTCAATTTTATAGACAACATAACCCCTCATTTACGCATCGTAATAGGGACTATCTTGGATTTTCATACCACAATATTGCTGGGGTTCTTTTTTGTAATCAGTAGGAACGTGAATACCCGACTCTTTCGCACATTCCAATAAGAACTTGAAATTTTCCCAGAATTCACTCTTGTGACCGATAGACTTGGTCATGACATGAGACAATTCATGAATGGCAACAAAGGTCAGTGTATGTTTATCAATGAGATGATTGTTGTTTTCTTTAGTCTGGTTCAAACAGAACGCGACCTTTTCTCCTTTGTTCTCACTATAGGCAGTATATGTGCTAGTAGGTAAGGTCTCTGTTATTTTTTTGGGATTGAAGTTCTCCACAAGACGCTTCACATTTTCACGGTCGGAATACTTTTCGCCTACATATTTCACTAGCTCTTTACAGTTCGTTGTGACTTCGGCAAGTAAATCCGCAGCCTTATTGATATCTTTTCGGTCACGAACGCAATACTTGTTACCATCCACGCCAGATACAATACATTTCAATTGAAAGCTCTCAATATTATCATAATAAATGTAATAACTGATGAATAAAACTAGGCATATCATAATCCATCCTAAACTGTCTGAAGAAGGCATACTATATATATAGTGGTGTATTTTTCTACTTACTAACAATAGTATTGTATAATAGTATTGTTATATCAATGGTTGTTCAACTGTTTAACGGGTTCCGAGCTCAAGAGGAGTGCGGGCAAGATCAGGCTCGATGGTGCTGGTCATCCAAGGTCCGACGTCCTTCTTGGCAATGACGGGGTCAGAGCGAAGCTGAAGGTTAGCATTTCTCATGGTCTGTCCAACGGTATCCAGACCGATGTGGTGGCCGGCCTCAAGCATATCACCACTGGCGACACCGTCAGCAGTCATCACATTAGGGTTCAACTCGGCGAACTTACTGTTCTCGTCGTTGGGAAGCAGGTCAGCGGGGTTCGCCACCTTCTGCATATCGTAACCGGCGACAGGGGCATCATTGGGCTTAACCTCACCCTCCTTCTTGGGTTCCTCAATTTTCACCTTCTTCTCCTCCATGGCAGCACCAGTTTCCATGTTGTCGCGAACAAGGAGCTTGCCATTGTTGTAGGTGTAAAGACCACCAACAAGGACAATCAATAAAAGAGCCATCATAATAATGGTGGTCTTATCTTTGGTGAAGAACTTTGCGAGTCCAGATTGAATTTTTTTGAACATGCTTACTTATATATAAACGCTTGATAAAATTATTTGCTCTATAATTTTATAAATTCCTAAAATATGGAAAGTATACTCAACTAGACTTTCACATCTCGCTCATATTTTCGTCACTGTCACTTTCTTGAAGATCATTCAGCATATATGTATTTTTAATATTTTTTGCTTCTAAATAACAATTCAGCGCCATTTCCTTCGCCATTTTGGCTTTTCTTCGCGCTTCGTAATACATTTCATAATAAATATCATTCCGTTCTTTTAATATAATCGTATCATCCTTTTCCAAATTATCTAATGGAAAATCTACTTCTTCCATTTCATTTGACTGAATGTCAAAAGGCTCTTTCATAATCTCCAATTGTTCTCCTAAATCCTGTTCGTTTTTCATATTTTCCAAACTTGTAGATACATTTTCTAAATCAGTAGCCTCTTGAGTGTCTGGTTCGTCCATATATCCAGTTTCAGATGTAATTCCTAAATTATATGAGATATCCAGAGGAACCTCGGGTATTTCCTCGTTCAGTGGAGGATTGGATACGATATCTTCTACCACCGGTTCATCAACTGTTTCCAGAATCACGTCATTATTGCTTTGGTCAGCGTCCTCAATTTCTTCTTTTACTGGAATCGTTACAGGTTCAGGTGATTTCGTTTGGGAAGAAGATACCGAATCATTCAGGTTGAATAAGCATTTATCAAAAGGATTGCTGGGTTTCACTATCAAAAGTTGCTTTGTCTCTAATTCAATTTGGAAATTACGGGTGCCACATTTGACCCCCTTTATTTCTAAAATACACATAATCTGTGTCGTATCATTTATTTCGTCAATGGATACTTCATTCTGGTCGCTATCATATGCTTTTACGCCGGGAACTCCCAATGAGTTTGATATTCCCACACGTAAAATATAATACTTTCCTGAACGGAAGATGCGAAACGGCGACGAAAAATAGTTCTCAATATCTTCTTTCTCCATATCGCCATCAAACCACTTGGCGCGATTTTGATAAATATATTGAACCGACGTTTCTTCTAGTTTTTCCATCCATTGAATAAAATCCGCATCATCATTTGTAAATAACAAATCAATATAGTATTTCTTTGATACGTTAATGATACCTTGTTTAGTCAAACATTGCGGGGGCTGAACATAGAGTGACTGTTCATTCGCTTTGTATTTCATAAAATAATTCCCATTTCCAACCCGAATTGGGGAACTCAGTGACAAGGTCTTAAAATCAAATTGTTGAAAGGCTTTGTTTCCACGATAAATAGTCTGCATAGGTGAAATATAATATATAGATTGTCAGTTCTTTATTTATGTTATTACACGAATCAATTCGTATAATGTATAAATTAAAAATAACCCACTAAATAAACTATGGCAACAATCAAAGAAACATTTTTATCATTTTTTAAAGACAAAGAGATGAAACAAAACATAAAGGAAATTCTGCGACCAGTAACCGATATTGTCTATAACGAAATTTATTTTTACGTGTGGTTCATTTGCTTTTTCAATTTATTTTTATTCATTATTATTTTGGTTAACTTATTTTTGCTATTACGATTAACCAGTAAGTATGTTCCATATGAAACCATATATCCAGTATAAACATGAAGACACACTGTATCCGATGGTGTAACGAATGCATTTATTCATAGAATATAAAATATGCTTATTTAGTAATTATACATGGATAATCAAATGCAGTTGGCGGATAACAGCGAAAAGACGAAACTGGTTGAAAACGTTCAGAAATGGGTATTAATCGAAGGAAAGTTAAAAGAAATCAACGAACGGACGAAGAAGATGCGTGAAATGAAAACCGACATTGGAAAAAATATTTGTAACTACATGACTGAAAACAAGTTGAACAATCACATTGAAATTAGTGACGGAGAATTACGCTTCTTCGAAAAGAAAGAATACACGCCCCTCTCCTTTGGGTACATTGAAAAACGTCTACATGAAATCATAGCAGATGATGAACAAGTCAAACTGATTGTATCGTATTTAAAAGATAAGCGCGAAGTCAATACATCTTTGGATATTAAGCGTCATTACAACAAGTAATTTTATCTATGAATATTATAAATGGATTCACCAATTGTTTCAAAATATCAATATAGTAACGACAAAACGGTTGGGGGATATTCTTTACAACACTTCATTGAGAACAATCAGACAATCTATGGAGGCGAGAACCCATTCTACGCGCCCCAATCAGCGAATAGATTTAAAGATTTGTTAATTCCTGCCGGATTTGTCTTGCAGTCCCCTACCCCTTGTTCCAGCATATCTATCAAACAGAACAAGGTCGCTACCATCCCAGATGACTTATTTGATTCTATTTTCCAAAATGCGACAAGACAGCGCAAGAATAACAAAACGAAAAAAAATCGTTAGAGAAACCATCCGATTTCTGTAACGATTTTATTTTTATGTGTATTTATTTGTTTAGACAGGAGGTAGGGATTGTAAGAAATCCAAGAATTCGTCCATGCGAACTACCATATATTTACGAGGAATTTTGAATTCGTTGTCTCTTTTCATCATTTTGTATTCCTGATATCGGTTTACTATTCTTTCACGACATCTCGTTAATTCGGGTTCTGATAACTTCTTACGGTGGGTGTAGTCATACAACGCACTCTTGGCCAATATAAGAAGTTCATCATCTTTTTGGATAATATCTTTCGCAAGATATTGAAAGGTTTGTTTGGATTCAGCAAAATCCGAAAAGCATGCCACTGGCATACACATGCACATACACACAGCAAATGCCATTATCGCCTCGTTCATTGCGGAGAATTATATTGTTATTATTATTATTGTTGTTGTTATTTACAAATAGGTCTACTTCCTATTTGTAAATCAATTTTCTACGCTATATCCTTCCAATACGTGATTCAAATTAATACTTAGACCAACGTTTTTTGTTGTATCCATTGACACGCAACATTTCATCTGCGTTGTCCTTCCATTTTTGAATCTTATCTTGTTTTTCCTTCTCTTCTTTACTGGGAGGTAAGGTAGGAATTTCATTTGCCTTCATGTGTTTCATATCCGATTCACTCGCCTTGGGTTTTTTGCCATAACAGTTTACACCAAATTTGATATAAGGATTCGCAATATGACCTCCATTTACGCCTGGACGACCGCAGTTATTCTTGTGCGTCTCCGACTTTTGTAATTTATCCCATGTCTTTTTCTGTGTAGGGAAGAATGCCATTTGGTTGGCGGACCAACCATAACTGCACCATTCCGCGCCATTGTTATACGCCTCTTCAATTTGGTCATACGTCGCTAATTCGGCATCGTATATACCACACACTGCTTGCGCATCTTCGTAGGTATACGCATTGGTTGAGATATTGAAGACTTCATTCTCTTCCAAAGGAGGTAATCCACCACTAATGTCTGTAACGACCACCTTCTCCTCGGGCGCCTCTCCTCGTATGCCTTGCTTAATTGTATCAATGAGGTCCATTATAGAAATATCCAATACATATTTGAAAAAACTGACAAAGACAATTACTACGAACGAAGAAATCAAGCCGGTTTCAATAATAGAAATACTAATGGGTTTGTTCTCACGAGTCATAGGAATGCCGAATAAATAGACAATAAAATACAAACTTATCAACAAGAATCCAGACGAGAATATAGAATTCGCATCATCTAAATACTCCAATGCCGAATTGTAAAAGTTACTAAAATCCTCTTCGTTAAAAATATTTCCAGATTTGCTTTGATAATAGAAAACGCCCCACAGTACCAACATGCCCAATAGAACAACATCCACCATTTTACCGATGAACCCATTCACAGAAGAACCACTTTCTCCGCTGCTACCAAAGAACCTTCCTAAAAGCAACGAAATCACCATCACTACACCAACAAAAATCATTATCATAGTAGACGTGTCCATAGAAAACAATTTATCCATAAACTCACCCTCACTCTCCACAGGCTCTTCGGTCACTGTATTTTGAATGATTGCGTTGTTTTCTGTAGAGATATTGTTATTTTCTTGTGTAGGTATAACATTATTAGACATATCAATCGGTTCACTCATATGTTCTGTTTCAATATACTATAACGAACTATTTTTTTTGACGATAAAATAGACAATACGCGTGAGGCGTTTTTAACAACTCTTCGCCTGATACTTTTTGGATAATTTCATCATCATAATGAAACCATTGGTTCTGGCTATTTTTTACAAATGCGGTATAATGACCATTGTTAATGTTGCCTATATGATTCACAATGCCATACAATTCATATTTATACGACTCTGGATTGTAACCATCTACATACGGACTCATATCCAGATGATCAATCGGAAAGTCTATGACATGTTGGATTTTTTGCCCGAATGGACTAAAACGAGAGAAATTTACAGCAAACACGCGAGGAATACTCCAGAACCCTGTCTCAATATAAACATCCTCTTTTTGCTTTGTCTCCTCATTATACCACGCATTTTCACCAGTTAACTTTTCCGGGGTCAAGTAAGTCCGCAAGCATTGATCTAGTGTAGTTAACGGTTGGTTATTTTCTAGAACTGGTAAGTTCAGCAGAAAAAACAGTTCTGGATTAATACTATGAATTTTTTTTGTATTCATGGACACAATTTTTCTATAATAGAGACCGTAAAACAAATCTAACATCTCTGAATAGTCTTTTTCGTAAATCGTCTTCTTTGTGTTATAACATTGCAGCGCCAGCTTATCCGTTTCATTATGAACATTTCCATTAATAACAAACGTTACCTTACGTGATGCACTTTTATGTATAATCTCTAGGAAAAATAAGACAAATTCACAAGCATCGTTTTGCGAATATCCACTGAATAAAGTATATCCTTTCTTTTCAGCAACCGTACGAACAAAATGAATAAATCGCTGCGGACTTAATTTTCCATTTTTACTCCACATTACATTCTGTAGATCATTCCATTCCTTCGTAATCACTCCGTCATCGTCATTTTTTAAGTGTTGTTGAAACGATTTACTTTCCAGAATATCGTGAAGCTCATAGGTATTGCTCAATATTTGAATACACGCATTTATGTAGCAAGTATTTCCAAGATTATGTAACCCGATGAGACCTTTATCATTATATTTTGTTAAATCCATTTAGATATTAATTTCTATGGTAATAATATCTTTACATCATTTTCATTTGTTATTAATGTCAAATGCTAACAATCAATATGAGCGGACTGGACTAGACGAACTTTTAGACAGTATTGTAGATATATACGCGAATGAGAACCGTCATCAACCCCAACGGCAACAAACAAATCGCTATCCATTATCATTTAATATTCAACCACCGAGGACTACTCCCACACCCACTCCCACACCCGCACCTACTCCCAGACCTACTATGAACACCAATGAACAATTTTCCAATTATATATCCGTTATACATGCTTTGCGTGATATATCTACACAATATAACAATAATATTCGTGATTATAATACGAATATCCGGCAAATTTTACAAATGGTTGGTGATATACGCGGAGATATCCATCTGCGTGGGAGTAGAAACGACCATACACGCGAACCAACTATACCTAGACCATCAAGTTCTCGGTTCGCATATGACCCCACTCTACTGCAAGAGCGCACCACACAGCGACTACCGAGACAAAGTCCACCTACTCGTTCTCCAATAGAAACATCCAATTACATTGATATATTGCTTCAGAGTATGCCATTTACAACCACCAGTATGGAAAACGTGATTGTCCGTCCATCACCGGAACAAATTACTAACGCAACCAGACCGATTATCTATCACTCAGACAACACTCGCATTTTAAGTCATAATTGTCCCATTACATTAGAACCGTTTGAAGAACAACAATTGTTGACGCAAATCACATATTGCGGACACGTGTTTAGTCAAGAAGGCATCAATCGTTGGTTTGAAGGAAATGTTCGTTGCCCGATATGTCGTTATGATATACGAAATTACAATGCGCGTTGTAGAACATGTCGGCGAACTCTACAAGAATACGGCACACGGTGTACGTATTGTGAAGAATCGGCTTCAATGCGAGCAAGTGAAGAAGAAGCAGATGAAAGAGAAAACAGCGACACGGAATCATCTATCATAGATGAAACTGATGAAATAGAAGACGTAAGTATGAATCCATTTCAGATTATTATGAACTATGAAATTCGTCGCACAGATATGTCATTTAATACGCAATTGTGAACGGACTGAATCATTTAATATTCGCGTTTCAATCGGTCGTAAAGTAAGGAACGTGTAGTTGGACTAATACAAAGACAATAAAAATATAGACACGAATGAGAGAATACAATCACTATATTATGTTATTTATAGAATTGACATAATATGACTTATAATGCGAACATAGATATGTGTTTACTTCGCTGATGTAAAGAACCGGTCTAGCGTTTGAATCTTGTTCTTGCGATTATAAATTGTTTCTAGAATTTTATCAAACAACAACACTTTGATTTTCGCACTACTAATTTTCTCTCGCTTCTTCATAAATAATTCCAAGTCACCGCCACATTCAATGTCCAACTGTTTCACATCTTTGCGATAATTTTTGATAGCAGACATCTTTTTCTGCATTGTCCAAATATCTTCTACAGCCAATCCAAATAACTGTTGGAGCGGCTTCATCAACTGATTCGTAATGTAATGCGTATAATCAATCTGAACCTTGTTCTCAGTAATGTAGTCTGGCGTTTCTATCTTATCGCCCATCAATGCTTTTGGTTTGTCATTCACTACAAACACGAAACGCATTCTATCGCCCGGTCTGGGTTTATTTCCCGGATCGCGTTCACCAATGCGGTCTGCTAACACTTTATGTCCAATCTGATGGGGATTTTTATAGTCACTGCGAAGTGCCTTGGTAATAGTCAACTTATCCATTGATACTTTCCCTTCAATCAAATTTACCAATGACTGATTCAGAAAATCAATCGCATCACGAAGATTGGTTGTCCCACCTTCCTTCATCAAGATGTTCAATATGCCTCCGTATACATCTTTCAAATAATCACAAGAATCGCGACGCTTGATGGACAAACCCATGAACTTCAAATATCCCTTGTTGGGGTCTTCTTCATACAACATACCCACATATCTCTTCTTGGATAACAGAATGAACGGCATCAACGTCTTCTCATATTCCAATTTCATAGGCAATTTCAAATATTTTGTGCACAAATCTGCTGCGTCTTGTGCGATTTCAATCGTAATTTCAAGAGCACGTTGACCAGTAATTTTTTCTTTTGTTTTCGCATCTTCCAGGTTGAACGTAAAGAACACACTATCCGTATCTCCGTATACATATTCTGCCTTGGTCCGAACCTTTCCATGCGTTTCTGTATCATACTCTAAATCTCCATACACTTCTTCTATCATACGCCGAGCATAAATAATCATCATTCGGCCAGTAGCGGTTGTAGACGCGGCTACATCTTGTTCGTAAAAGGTAGACGTTCGCGCACCACATTGTCCATAAAGTGAATTCGCAGTTACTTTGTATCCTAATTGACGCTTGTCTAGGATGTTCTGCATGAAAGGGTCACTTTCGGTCTTGATCATCTTACGTGTGTCTTTACGCGCTTTCAACAACTCTTCTAAGATGGATGGCATAATGGATTTTTGATTCTCTGGCAACTGTGCCCATCTACACTTTTTGCTACCTACCTTTACTTTATCCGCTTTTGCAGTGGGACTGGATCGTCGGTATATAAATGTATCAAACTCAATATCTATATACTGATACCCAGGGAGATTGTCGTATACGAAGTTACCTGCTTCATCTCGCTCGCCAGTGGTTTTATCGGGAATCAAATCCCCCTGTAGATTAAACTCTTTTGACCACACTTTACTGTCATGCGAATAATTCTGACTAATCATTGACGACGGATAGAGCGACGAATAATCTACACAAGCCACTGGATTATCCATATACATTTTACACTTGGGAGGCAATACAATCGCTCCTTCATATCCGCTCGCCGTTTTGGGTTTTTCTAGATCAGGCATCAGTGTATCCTTTACTCGGCATTTCTTTGCAACATAACTGGTTAGTTTGATTCCTTGACCACGGAACACGAGAAAGCTGATAGGAACACTACAAATATTGGACATCTCCGTATAACCAGTAATCACGTCAATCTTATTCATTAAATGGTGCACCAAGTTACAATCTTGAATACAATATTTCGCGACAATTGCTCTTCCTTTGGGACCCTCATCCGAGAGTCTGAAAATATCTTGGGGAGTCACATCGTCTTTTGTCATACCCCATTTCAAATTTTTTGATTTGTCAATGATTTGATGTTCATCTACTACAATCACGTTGTATTTGTTTGTTTTTCCCTTCTCTTCAACTTCTACATTGTATTCAATATCCAATACTTTGAATTTCTTACCGTTTTTGAAATAATCGGAAGTGAAACTGCTCAGCTCTATATGAATGAAATCATCTACATGAAGACCCATCAAATTTTTACTATACAACTTTGTAATCTCTCTGCCAGTAGAATCCGTAGTACATTCTACCTTCTTCACACTGTCACTGATAAACTGCCCAGCTACATCATCCAACTTATATGATGATAAGTTGAAATCGCGACGGAAATAGGTATACATATCAATTTGTAACCGCCCTAACATGTTGTAATAACGCAAGTCATACTCACCACTTGCCAGCATTACCTTCGTATTCATGATTTCAATATTACTATCTCGGCTGTCTTTCTTGGATATATGGTCCTTGTCGCGAGACAATTTCAAGAACTCAGATACACATCCTGTTTCCTTAGACCGCTGAAACATAAACTCGTAATCAAAACCAAATATATTGTATCCAATAATAATGTCTGGATTCTCACGTTGAATTAAATTCGCCCACTCTAACAAAACCTTTTTTTCTGTATCTACGCTCACAATTTCTACTCCCTTCACTTCGTCGCAATCCCCCAATACAATACAGTGATTCATATGTGGCTCTTTCTTTCCGTAGTTCATAAAGGTTGACCCTATAAAGGTTACTTTGTCTCCTTCAAGATGAGGTAATTTGGACAACAACAATCGGTCTAGTGCGGTCAACTGATCCTCGCGTGTATGAGTATCTTCTAGTAGATATTCTACAATGTTTGCGCTAATCTTGATTTTGTTCTTTTTGTAGGCCAATGTCTTTTTCCAGGATGGGACATTACCCTCTCCCGTTTCTTGGTTCGCGTGTATATCACTGTCCATGGTGGAACTTTCTTGCTGTTGATTCGCGTGCGCGTCTTCAAATATATCTTGGATGTTCAATAATTCTTCTGTTGACTTGTCTAATTCATTACATATCTTATTCATAGGCACTTTTACATATATATCAATGATCCGTCCCAATTCTTCCTTTGTTATCGTATTTTTTGGGTATACAACGTCTATGTCCTCTGTTATCTTGTCGTATCCAAACGCTTTCATAATATAGCGTTTGAATAGAGGAGTCATTAACTCTGTATTGCTGTATTTTCGTTGCTTGATGAATATATCTACAATATTTGATGCTAGACGCTTGTATGTCTTTTTAGGTAACGGAAAGTCACCGTGACTACTACTCGCCTCAATATCAAAACTACATATATTAAACGGCACAATCGTTTCTTTTGTAGGTTCAGGTGTAATTTCCTTATACGAACAGCGAATTTCATAATCACAAGAAGTTTTCTTTTCAGCGTCGCTCACGCGGATGACACGACCCTGTTTATATGATATCCATCCGGATGGCGCAATTTCGTTTACATGAAAGTATCGCAATAAAGGAGGAATATTGCTCTCGTATAATTCTAGTTCAATGTCATTGTATTGTATGTTTTTGCGAACTCGTTCCCCGTCGTTATCATATGTAAACCATAAATTCTTGAACTGGTTCATGGCAGACGTGTTGTCAAACTCCAAACGAATAAATTTATGTTTCTTTCCTCCTGAAAATCCATACAATTTGTGATGTTCAACCAACTTCATATTGACAATAAATCCTTGATAACGAGGGTCCAATGACCTTGACCACTCTACCATCTCTTTATTTTTCCAATTGTCGTGAGCTTTGATATAAAAGAAAGGTTTGTAATCATCTACATATGCACACAATTTTTGTCCGTATTCATTTACACCAAACATTTGAATCGTAAATTTCTTATCACTCGCGTAGGTTCCATCGTCGTATACATTATAATCAAATAGACGGAAGTATTTTCTTACCACTCGCTTGATTTTATCAGTCATATTCGTACTCTTGTTTTGTATTTATCTAGGTTTATTATGTATATTTTCATAACATATATAATCAATTTTACGTCTTATTTAGTTTTTACGCCTGGTTAATGTTGCTATTTTTTTATGTGATTTATTTTTTATACTTCTTGACCGCGTCTTTGTTTTTGTGTAGGTTTTGACTTTACCCTGAACGGGTATTTTGTAACCTCCGGAATATATACGTTGCCAAATAGTAGAATGTTCATCTGGTTTTGCGATGGACGCAGTCGTCTTACCTAACCATTTACCGAATTCTCCTTTTGTACGTTCTCCTTCGTAATACTCAACTTGCTTGTTCGGATGAATTTTCACCAGTGTGGGAAATCCCTGGATTTGGATAGGGGAGACACTCATCTCTTTTTCTAAAAGAGGCTTTTGATTTTCAATGTTTTCGTGTTCCACTTCCACAAATTTGTAGTCGCGGTCCGCACCTAGCTCTTCTTTTAGTTCTTCCCATTCTGGATACATTGCCTGGCAATGTCCACACCAATGCGCGTAAAACAATACAACTGTCACGGGAGTTTTGTCCATTTGCTTTTTTGCTACTTGCGCATTCGCTCTTGGTTTTTTTGACTTGGTCTTTTTAGCTGTATTTCTCTTATTTGTTTTCGGTTTTGGCATATATAGTAAAAGAATATATTTATCGACACTATTTTTTTCAGTATATACTATATATTGAATAATCAACTATGAATAAGATCGCAGTTATATTTTTATTAATTGTATTTGTAACAGGCATTTATGTAGTTATGACCTTTCCGTCTTGTGGATGTAAGAATAAAGAAGGGTTTGAAGACCGCGAATGTCCTGATATGTTAGTTCAGAAAAATGACCGTTTGTTATTATATAATACCAAGCAACCCAAAGAAGACGGGAAAAATCCAATCCCATTTTTTAGTTTAGATGAATATATCAACTATTTAGAAATACAACGCAATAAGGGAATCAAGTGTCCCGTCTTGTTTTTAAGACAAGAAAATGACGCCCAAGGAAACGACGTTTATAGAATGCGTCCTAGTCCGTTTGAATTGCAAGGCGGACTGCCTGCCACGTCGGAAGTTTTACCTAAAGACCATGAAATTGTAAAGTATTTAGATGCTAGTCGCGATAACGGTCCATACAATCAGAATAATTATCCCGGATTTGACCCGCAAAATATGTTCGTTGGCATATACACTGACTTAGATAAGGTTCACGATTCAACACAATCTCTAACTAAGAGTGATAATGCTATGGACGCGAACTGGGGAGGTGTGGAACATACCAATACGATGATTGAAACCGGCAAGTATGACGAAAATACGATCACCCGCCCCGTATTATCTACACCCAAGAGCACATTTTATCCTAGCATTCCCAGTAATTTTGAAAACCCTGTTGACGTTCTATAAATCACCTATATACATGAATAGTTACTATATGTGTTGTAAGAAACATATAGTAAACACACCGAAAGCGCGTGTCGCAGTAAAGTTTACGTATACTCGTCTAGTATTTTTTTATTTTGCTCTAGTAATTCATAATACTTTGTGGGAGTTGGACTTTTTACATAGGTTTCAGTCAATCCTCTTTCACGCGTTCTTTTACTGGGCGTGGCAATAGGTATTTCTTTACTCGCTACCTCTATTGAATTTAAACTATCTCTACTGGTGGATAAAAACTCCTCTTGGTCTAATGTGAAAATGCTATCTGATGATGAACGAAATGAATTGGGCAAATCGCTCGTGTCGCTACTCAATGAACGACCGATACAAGAAACATTGGCAGATAAGTCAAACCGCGGTGTCGTATAATTATTTATTTTTATATTTTGAGTCAGTTTGTTGGACATTGCTCGCGCTAACATACTGTATACGTCTATTATAGATTATGCCAATTTTTTTATTTTATTTACAAGTAACTCTTATTTTTTGGCTACGAAACTATATTATCCGATATATCTAGCTCCACTTTCTTTTTCTGGATAAGAAATCTTTTCATACTTTCAATAATATTCTTATTTAACTTACGCGTCTTTCCATTAGATTCTATGTGGATTTGTTGTAAACAATCGGGGTTCTCGTTCAATTTATAAATCAAATCCGATATGTTCGCGAAATGTTTCATGATGCCAATCGCCGACACTGAACTAATACCCGGTATTTGACATAACATTATTTCACTGATATTGTTTTCAGTGATATTGTCTTTCTTTGTTGTTTTTACCACAGCACAATAATCTTTTTCAGATACTTGTGATGTCTCTGTCGTGATGATGTTCTGTGGTTGTTCGTCGGCCTCTTCTCTTTTCGTATTTAATCCCCGCAAGAAATGTGGCGTCAAGTAGTATGGTATAATCCCCTTCCCGAAATTACGTTCTATTTTTTCTGCCAAACTCATGACCCATTCTGCTGTTTCTGTGACGGAAGATGTTTTGTAAACACTGAATCCCTTAAACATCTGCAAGGAAGCAATGGCTGAATAGACAATGCGTTTTTCCAAATCGGTCCGGCACTGAGAAATACTTCCTTCTATCACATAAAAAATGGAATGGGGTGGGTATCCACTGCCATGTATCAGGCGATGAGACTGCTCTTCATAGCGTTTGTCCTTTATAGATGCAAGTAAGTCGGGGATTGTTTTTCGCTCAATTAATAGAACAGGCTTGTTTTCGTCGGTTGTAATCTTGATATCTCCGAGGGTAAGAGTGTCCTTCTCAAGCAAATTATATACAAATTTAGAATTTACTAGTCGTAAGTGCTCGCATTTGTCATATACGTCGTGTTCTCGGTCGTCAATAATAACACGCATGGTTGTATACTATAAACAATATCATACGATTATATTGTTTATTTAATATTTGTTTAATTCAGGTTCTCGGTTATATTTACATGTATCTCATGCCGATGGGACGAGAAGCCTTGGTGGTAGACGCCAGAGGCATCTTCAGAACATTCATGTTCTGGCTGGTATTTCTCATGTGGATAGACATCCAGGCGGTGCGGCCCACCTGCTGGGGAAGACCGGCCTTCTTGTTTCCACCCTTGAAATCTTGGTTGACAATAGAAGAGGCGTGACGCGCTCTATTAGAAGCATTCATTAAAACCATGTTTATATATTTACTAAATATTTTTTATCGTCTCCATAAAATTGAATTTTCACAACGCACATAATCCTGATTATATAGTTGTTCCCATACCCTTAACGTGACTTCATCTTATTCGCTCAATAACATGAATTCCGACGAAGATATTATTATACAGAAAAATAGTGAAGGTGTAGATACCTATGTGTTTGACCCGTATAATCCCCTAAATAATTTGATATCCGATGTAGAAATAAAGCAAGTATTGACTCAATACGGGATTCATTCGGATATACACAATTACAATTTGTATAGACGCGCATTTGTTCATCGTTCTTATATCAAACGCCCTAACCTTGAGAACAAACAAAATAATATTATTATTACAAACAAACCTGATAATTGCTTGCCACTATGTTCTAAGTCCAATGAACGACTGGAATTTATTGGCGATGGAGTCTTGGAATGTATTACTAAATATTATTTGTATCGCAGGTTTCCAAAAGAAAATGAGGGTTTCATGACCGAAAAGAAAATCGCATTAGTTAAAAACGAATCAATTGGTAGAATGGCCTATGAAATGGGACTTCATAAGTGGTTTATTTTGTCTAAAAATGCGGAGACAAAACAGATACGAGTAAACCACAAAAAATTGGGTTGTTTGTTTGAAGCATTCATCGGTGCTTTGTTCCTAGATTTTAACCGCATGGACATTCATGACGAGCAAAACTGGTTCAAAAATACCTTTGTATGTGGTCCAGGTTTCCAGATGGTCCAAGTGTTTGTTGAAAGCGTATTTGAAAAACATGTGGATTGGATTAGTTTGATTCGCAACGATGACAACTACAAAAATATCCTACAGGTCAAAATACAAAAGGAGTTTAAAGTAACACCTGATTACATGGAAATTGAGCAACATGATATGGATAATGGGTATCATATGGGTGTATATTTGCGACTTGGAATACCCATTCACATGGCCGACATTCATTCAGCTATGCGCATTGACCAATTCAAGTCATACAATGATATTCATATGCACATGTCGCAACACAATAAAATATTGTTATTCTTAGGTGAAGGTATACATAAAATCAAAAAAAAGGCTGAACAAGTTGCGTGCGATTCTGCCATCAAAAAATTAAATGCGTTTACCACTTAATCTTTCAAAAAACATAATTAGGTTTATTCATACATAGTCATTCGCAATGTTTGGGTTGCGAAATTTTTTTTTGTCTTATTTACTACAAGATATTTGTTGGCTTTTTCTAACATATTCATCATAGTCGGGTTATTCAATCGTTTCTTTATGAATTGGACGAATGACTTCTCTTTACTGTCTCGCGGTTTTTTGTTGAAATTTATGGAATGTCCGTTGTTTTTTGAGCTCCAAGAGATAAAGTCAGTAACGTTATACATACATACGGTTTTTAATATATAATAGGCGACCACGGGTGTCTCTTCTTTGTAATTTTGTCTCCTAGTCGCAGATAATTGTGTTTGTTTGTATAAATCTTCCATGTTCATATTATAATGTTGCAATACTTTTTCACACTGAAACACAGTGAACCGTCTTTCGTTATTCAAAATTGTATTAAATGCGGTTTCCATATTGATTGCTCCAGCAGTTTTTGAATACGCATACGCCACAAACAAACTGTGAATTATTTCAGCCCAACATTCAGTATAGGTTTCATACAAACGAACGTCTGTCTCTATGGGTATGAATGTGTATAATTGCGTGTTTGTATTTTGCGATCCATTTGCTGAAAAATCCATTCCCATACAGTGAAACGTTTCGTGAATAAATGTTTTGAACCATTCTTCTTGTCTAAATATATTAATTTCAGTGTTTGTTTGACATGACGTGGTGAAAGCGGTGTTTGCGTTTTCTCTGCCAACTGTTTCATATTTTTTTGGCAATGTCTTTTTGTGCCCCGTCAAATAAATATGTATGTTGACCGTATTTGAACATTCAGGACTTGCGTAATGACTTGCGATACAAAGCCACATGTATATTTTTTTAAAGTATTCATCTATCTCGTGATGCCTATATTCCTTACGTTCGTCCACCAGCAACTGCACATCAAATAGACGCTCGTGAATTGAGAACTGCCACTCGTATGTTTTACAGTCCATTCGCCGGATACTTTGTTCAATGACTTCAGGTAGATAAGACGATAGTCGTAATGGATACTTATGTTTCAAACCAACATTCTTATTTAATTTATTATAGGCTCTATCTGTTGTGTAAAGCATATTTGCAATGTTTTTTAATAGTGGCATCTCACTTATTTTGTATTGCTGGTTCATATCCGGTTTTATAAATATATTTTCATTTAAAATTGTTAAAATAGGCCTGTGTGAATATTTCATTATATACTACTCCTATATATTCTTTTTACTACTTTCATAAACTATGTTTGTAAATACAAGTGTAAACCACAAAGCATATATCGTAAGGATATTTATTTAGTGTTATTATATAATTATGAAGAATACAAAACGACTCTCTCTCTATGTATTTCCCTTTCTGATAATCCTATTGTTGGGTTTATCATTATCTAACTGGGACACAGACGCAAAAGTATATTCAACTATCCCCAAAATACAGCTGCGCATGGATGGATTTTGTGTGGGTTCTGGATTGTTTTCAGAACCAGACGTAAATACAATGAATCAGCACGTGAAACACAAAAAGTATAAGCACCTACAGCGCAAGATACAAGAAAATCCTGGGTTCACGCGTTTTATGAAAACCCACGTTGGTCCTCAATTCGTCTTGCAAGATTATATATGGGTGATAGAAAAATCGCACGTAAATACGTGTCATCGTGATAATAATGGTGATTTTTTTAATAAAACGCAGAAGTATCCATCCTATACTATGCTGTTATTTTTGGAAGACATGGACAAATGTTTAACGGTTTATCCAGGTAGTCACAAAGATAAGTATTCACACAGTGTTAATTTTATAACGCCTCTTCAGAACATCATATGTAAAAAAGGAGATATCGTTATATTTAATGCAAATTTAATACATGTTGGTTCCTTGAATATTAAAAATGACCATGTGCGTATTCAAATGAAAATCACGCACAAAGATGATTTACAGGCTTTATCATATTATCAAAATTTTCATAAAGTAGCAAATAAACAAAGTCATGTTCCAAAATACCTACAAAAGATACAACGTTCTCTTAGTTGCGCATTTCCGGTTGTATCTGACATGACTCAAACCACGAATATCAATTCTGCGCGCGGTTCAGATAGCGGTGCCGCCATTACTCCTCATCAAAAGGTGTTCTCGTTTATTTTTTATGGAAATAGTGATTTTTATGACTTACCGAACGCATTTTGATTTTATGAGAAAACAGTTATAGAAGATAATTTATACTACTATAATATATAACTATGAACATTCCTCATACATATTTAGAATTGTTAGAAAAAAAGGGTGTTCCAGCGAAACGTCGGGATAGAGAAATACAATTTTATAATAATAAAAATGTTCTCCCTGTGGATGAAATGAAACAAGATTCCATTTATGCCGATACTAACAATGATATCGATGAAAACATCACAGAGGCATCCGATGTTCCCAAACCCTCTAGTCAGCCCTTCCTGGTGGACAAACGCTCTTCGTCTAACTTGAACCGAGAGTTGATATTGAGCAAACTTAGAGATCTTGGTCGCATCCCCGTATTTACAAAAAAATTTGTCGCATCCACTACACAGATACCTACGGTTTCTTATATGGACAAGGTGGCTGAACCTGACACGATTAAACTGACCAACAAGATTGTCATTGAAAACGCACCTAGATTTGAAAATGAGGACGCACCTGTAGATGATGTCCAGGAAAACCCCTTGTTTCCTGATATTACCGAAAAGGAAGTAGAAGTAGAAGAAGAACCTGAAAAGGAAGTAGAAGTAGAAGAAGAACCTGAAAAGGAAGCAGAAGTAGAAGAAGAACCTGAAAAAGAAGCAGAAGTAGAAGAGGAAGTAGAAGTAGAAGAGGAACCTGAAAAGGAAGTAGAAGCAGAAAAGGAAGTAGAACAAATCATATCAAAACCCGAACCAGTGGATATCCCTGCTCCAAAGAAACGTGGGCGTAAACCGAAGGGAAAGCTAGTAATGGAAGATATAGATTTGGACGAGGTTGATCTTACTACTGCTGTCATACGTTCTCAAAAAATAACAGATAGATTACCCAAACAAAAGGATAAGAATATCCTACTTGCGTCTCCTTATTATTTGAACAATCGTAAACTGTTTATTTCCAAATTGCGCAATTTATTTGAACCAAGACGCAAAGAATTAATGAATATAACGGATGAGGTAACGTGTAATACCAAAACAGAACAAACCGAGTTTGATTTACTAACTCACCAAAAGATTGTAAGGGATTATTTGAATTTATATACACCTTATCGCGGTTTGCTCCTGTATCACGGTTTAGGTTCTGGTAAAACATGCACATCCATCGCTATTGCGGAGGGAATGAAACAAAACAAACAAGTGATTGTCATGACTCCCGCGTCGTTAAAAATGAACTTTTTCAGTGAAATGAAAAAATGCGGCGATGACTTGTATCGCAAAGACCAATATTGGGAGTTCGTTTCCATTGAGGGCAATTCGCAGATGACGGGAGTCCTGTCACGGTCGTTGTCTCTCCCGATTGAATTCATTCGCGACCAGGGTGGCGCGTGGTTCCTCAACGTAAAAGAGCAGTCTAATTTTGCTAGTTTGAATGCCGAACAGCAATCATCAATTGATAATCAATTGAACGAAATGATCCGTTCCAAATATAAGGACATTAACTATAACGGTCTGAATAAGAACGCGTTGATGAAATTAACCGATAACATGAGCAAAAATCCGTTTGATAACAGTGTGGTGATTATTGACGAGGCACATAATTTTGTGAGTCGTATCGTGAATAAAATCAAGAAACCCGATTCAATTGCTTACGTGCTATATGATTATTTGATGAAAGCAACGAATGCGCGCATTGTGTTATTGTCAGGAACCCCCATTATTAATTACCCGAATGAGATTGGAGTATTGTTCAATATTTTACGTGGATATATCAAAACATGGACTTTGCCAGTTCAAGTTCGCACATCAAAAAAGGTAGACAAAAATACTATCTTAGAGATGTTGGATAAGGGCAATCTGAGAACATTTGACTATGTGAATTATAGCAACAATGTCATGACCATCACAAGAAATCCATTTGGATTTATTAACGCGAAGAAGCGCGGCGTTCTTAAGAAAACACATAAGGAGCGACCAACCAAGCCAAATACCACCCGTAAAAATACCCAAAAAGGAGGAGAGAGTTCGGACGTATTTGATAGATACGATGGTGTTCGGTTAGACGATGCTGGTAACATTACCGATGACGATTTTATTAACAAAGTAGTGAAAATATTACAGAAAAATCAGATAGAAGTCAACAGCAAACAGATGAAGGTCGACCTATATAAATCACTACCAGACGTATCTGACGATTTCCTGTCCACTTTCGTAGATGGCGATAAAGAAGTAGCAAAGAACATTTCGTTGTTTCAGCGAAGAATATTAGGTCTGACATCTTATTTCAGAAGCGCACAAGAAGAACTTCTACCGAAATATGATGTTACCGAACAAGGCGACATCTACCATGTTGTAAAATGCGAAATGTCGGATCATCAGTTTGATATATACGAAAAAATACGCAAAATTGAAGCTGACCGCGAAAAAACCGCCAATAAACGCAAGAAGAAGCAAGCGAATAAGGGTGTTGAATTGTTCAACATTTCAAGTAGTTATCGCATTTTTTCACGAGCAGCCTGTAATTTCGTTTTTCCAAATGAAATTGAGAGACCTACTCCCGAGGACACCGAGGTAAATGAGCATATATTAGATATGGTGCCAGCAAAAGTGGCGAATGAAGCAGATAGTTATGCTGATGCTGAAAAATTAGAAGAAGTGATGGATACAAAGGATATGAATAATTATGGAAAGCGCATTCAGCATGCATTGGATTTGATTAGCTCGGTTGACGAAACAACCAATCAGTCTACCTATCTATCCGGACCTGCGTTGATGGAACTGAGTCCCAAGTTTCACAAAATACTCATGAATTTAATTGACAACGAAAACAAAGGACTTCATCTGGTATATAGTAATTTCCGCACCATTGAGGGTATTGGTATCTTACGTTTGATGTTGCTCGCAAATGGGTATGCCGAGTTTAAGATGCAGAAACTCGAAGGAACATGGGAAATCGTAGAAAAAGAAGAAGACAAAGGTAAACCCCGATTCGTATTGTATACTGGAACGGAGAGTTCCGAGGAAAAAGAAATTGTGCGCAACATTTATAACGGTTCGTGGAATTTGATTCCCACTCGTTTATCTGAACAACTGCGAAAACAGAACGAAAATAACATGTATGGCGAAATTATCAAAGTGTTTATGATTACCGCTTCTGGTGCGGAAGGCATCAATCTCAAGAATACGCGTTACGTTCACATTGTTGAACCGTATTGGCATATGGTTCGTCCAGAACAGGTTGTCGGAAGAGCTCGCCGCATATGTAGTCACCAAGATTTACCGGTTGAATTGCGAACTGTGAAAGTATTTTTGTATGTCTCTACTATGAGTCAGACACAGAAAACCGACGAGAAACACATTGTTCTCCGACTTCGCGATGTGAGTCGCTTGGATAAGGAAACGCCCATTACCACAGATGAGAACTTATACGAAATCGCCAGTTCCAAACAAAAGATTAACAACCAAATCTTACAGGCAGTAACAGAAACGGCCGTTGACTGTAATGTATACTCTTCCTTATCAACCGATGAAAAACCCGTGGTATGTTACGGATTTGGCAAAGTTGAGTCCAATTCGTTTGCTAGTTACCCTTCGTTTGAAGTTGATAAAATGGAAAAGGAGAACGTGTCTACTATACAGTGGACCGCACAAGAGATTACATTCGCAGGTAAGACTTTCGCATTGCGAAAAGACACAATGGAAGTGTATGACATGGATAGTTACAAACAGGCATTACAGAACCCAAACATAGAACCTACATTAATAGGGAAACTGGTGAAAGAAGAGGGACGATACAAAATTGAACACATATAAGCTGATTACAGAGAACCTAGAGCCAGATAACAAAAGGAACAATCATTAACATGTCAATCATCGATACTATGTATACACATATTTTATCTACTATTACAAGTGTAATAGATAAAAAAAACAAAATAGCCCCCGTAATTTATTCAGAACTAACATGCGGTGAAACGTGCACATGTTCTCGTAATCACTTTTATGGACATTGTTTACACATTCTCAAAATATAATAATCATCAATAGAAAAACAAATTCAATAGATATGTATGTAAATCACACCTACGAGAACCTATACCCACATACATACTATTTGGACCTACACCTCATAACGGTGTGTAGACTCATTCTATCTATTACCATATTCGCACGATTAACAAGCCGACCAACAAATGCTTGTTTTTCATGATGGATTCAAATGTGCATGTTTTTTTCAAAACAAAAAAGATTTTCAAATTTGCACTTTTGGACATTTTTAAAAATGTCCAATTTTCATTTTTTGGAAAAAGTTTTTTCTTGCAAAAACACACATTTTCAGTTTAAAGCATAATGCAGTAAATTGTGTTTTCCATAAATATTTTTTGCTGCATATATTTTTTATTGTTTTCGCAAAAACCAATTTAGGAACTTTTTTGTGTAAGCAATATATACTTACAATGCTTACAGAAAAAGTTCAAAATAGTTCCAAATATTTTATATGTGAACGATGTAACTATAATACGGTAAGAGAGAGTCAATATAAGAGACATTTATTGACTGCAAAACATAAAAACCTTACAAATCTTACAGAAAAGGTTCCAAAAGGTTCCAAAGATATTTTGTGTGAATCCTGTAATAGACAATACAAATCTCGTATGGGATTGTGGCAACATCAACAAAAATGCTGTGCGATAGAAGATAAGGGCGACGAGATTGTCCATAAAAATACTCCTGATATGAACGTTTTTGTGAATATATTGAAACAGAATGAAGAATTCAAAGAACTCATGGTAGAACAATCTAAACAGATTCATGAACAGCAGCAAGAAATACAAGATTTACACAAACATCTAATCCATGCAGTGAAACATACAGGCAATACGATTCAAAATCAAACAATTAATAACACCCACCAGAAATTTAACTTAAACTTTTTCCTGAACGAGCAATGTAAAGATGCTATCAATATGTCAGAATTTTTAGAAAATATGGAACTGGATATGGAAGACCTCACCGAAACTAGTAGACTAGGATACGTTGGAGGTATTTCGCGAATATTGGTGAACAAACTGCGAGAACTAGATACATACAAACGACCTCTCCATTGTACGGATATGAAACGCGAAACTCTATATATTCGTGAAAATGACGAATGGTCAAAAGAAGAAAATTCCAAAGAAAAACTCAAAGAAATTGTAGATAAAATATCCAATAAAAATTGTCGGAATATCAAACAATGGACAGACGAACACCCCGACTATTCTATTTTTGATTCCCCCGAGAACATGGAATACGTGAAATTGACCAGCGCGGTATTGGGTGGTCTTGGTGATCAAGAAACCCGTCAATTTCAGGAGAAGGTTGTTAAAAACGTAGTAAAAGAAGTAATGATTAATAAATTATAAAAGTGCATGTTTTTTTTAAAACAAAAAAGTTTTTCAGAATTTCACTTTTGGACATTTTTAAAAATGTCCACTTTTCATTTTCTCAGAAAAGTTTTTTCTTGCAAAAACCCACATTTTCGGTTTAAAGCATAATGCAGTGATTGGTATTTTTCAAACGTATTTGTTGCTGCATACTTTTTTTTATTGTTTTTGTAAAAACCGATTTAGGAGATTTTTGTGTTAGGATATTATACCTAACAATCCTAATGAAAAAATCTCCAAAAATCTCCTATAAATTTGTATGTGAATTGTGTGATTATAAATGCTGTAAGCAAAGTGAATACAGTAAACATTTAAACACTGCAAAACACAAAAACCTAACAAATCCTAACAAAAAATCTCCGTCATTATTTGAGTGTGGTTGTGGTAAGGTATACAAACATCGGTCAACATTATCCGCACATCGGCGAGTATGTATATCTTTCCATACAGAAAACCCAATACAGGACTTGGATGTCTCAACGCCAACCGAAAACAAGAATGCCACTAAAAAGACTGCAATTGTAGATTTGATAGTTCAAAATCAAGAATTCAAAGAATTGATGATAGAACAATCCAAACATATGCATGAAATCCACCAGCAAAATCAGGACTTACAGCAACGGTTATTAGAAGCAGTAAAGGAAGGTAAAACAATCAACAATACCGTGAACAACAATCAAAAGTTTAATATGAACTTCTTTCTGAATGAACAATGTAAAGATGCTATGAATATTTCTGATTTTTTGGAGGATATTACGCTGGATATAGAAGATTTGACCGAAACGGGCAGACTAGGGTATGTAAACGGCATATCCCGCATATTTGTAAACAAACTACGAGAACTTGACACATACAAACGACCGCTTCATTGTACAGATTTGAAGCGAGAGACTTTGTACATACGCGATAATAATGTCTGGGAGAAAGATGGTAGCAATAGAGAAAAACTACGCGAGCTGGTGGACAAAGTTGCGAATAAAAACTGTCGCCAAATGAAGCAATGGACAGAAGAACACCCCAACTACACTACGGTGGACTCATCCGAGAACCAAGAATTTATGAAATTATCCAATGTCGTATTAGGTGGATTGGGAGACATGGAAATAAAACAATTCCGAGACAAGATTATTCGCAACGTAATTAAAGAGGTGATGATTCACAAATGCGTGTAGTATAGACTACGTCCAAAATCACATTATCAAAAGAATATAAACAAGTGACCCTATAATGTATATCACAAGAATGATGTTTATTAGAGCGATTCTATGCGTTGTATCTGCGTTTATGGTATCTGCCTCTGGCGAGGACAGGAGAGCTAGATTTGACGATTGGAGCAAGGAGTTTGCGATGCGATTTGAGAATAATGACCATACAGACAAGGTTTTCTCTACCTGGCTTGAGAATGACGATTATATCACCCTGAGAAATGAACAGAATCTAACGTATACGTTGGGTCATAATCAGTTTTCGGGAATGGACGGAGACGAGTTCACTCGCTACCTCGGGTTGTCCGCTCGGTCAGGAGTGTCTAACAAGGCCGCCCAGTATCACCCTGACTTGTTTCAGAGTAAGGTGTCTCATGCCAAGTGTATGGTCAACTGTGTAAAACATGTGGAGGACGAGTGTACGCTGGATACTGTAAAATGTATTCGTGGCTGCAAGGACGAGTCTACCCTTCAGGCGGCAGAGTCTGTAGATTGGGTGTCTAAAGGAGCAGTCACAGATGTAAAGAACCAGGGACAGTGTGGCTCTTGTTGGAGTTTCTCTACAACGGGTGCTCTGGAAGGAGCGAATTTCGTCAAACACAACACCCTTGTTTCTCTTTCTGAGCAACAGTTGGTTGACTGCGACAATCTTCAGAATGGTGGAAGAGACCATGGTTGTAATGGAGGTCTAATGGACAATGCGTTTACTTGGATTGAGAAGAACGGAGGCCTGTGCCAAGAGGCTTCTTATCCTTATATTTCAGGAGAAACGAAGAAAGCAGGAACCTGTATGACAGACTGCGATGCGGTTTCTGGAACTGCTATTGCTGACTATTACGACGTTCCTTCCAATTCCGATGATGACATGATGACTGCACTCAACAAGCAACCTGTATCCATTGCGATTCAGGCGGATCAGAAGGATTTCCAGCTATACAATTCGGGCGTGTTCACTGGTGACTGTGGAACACAGTTGGACCACGGCGTATTGGTAGTCGGTTATGGCTCCATGGATGGTAATGATTATTATAGAGTGAAGAACTCATGGGGAACTTCTTGGGGCAAAGATGGATATATCTATCTAGGTCGTGGAAGCCAGTATAACAGCGGCAGTGGTCAATGTGGAATGTTGATGCAGGGAAGTTATCCCGAGGTAGAGTAATTCGTTATGTAAATACTCATCATAAGCAGTAAAAAATAAAAAATAACATCACAGTGTAATGTTATTTTTTTAAGACGATACGGAGAGTGTGTTTAGAATGTCTTGGCGGGGATAGCCTTGGAAGACAGGGTATACCAATGATCGTCAACGTAGTCAATCGTAGTGAAGTAATCAACGAACTGACTTCCGTTGTATGCGAACTTCACCACCACGAAAGGTTTAGTATCGTTACCATCGGCATCCTTGTAAGAAGCCGTATAACTAATCGTAAGAATCTCACGGTTCTCAATGGTTCCATGTTCATCAGATGCTAGCGCGGTGCCTTCGGCATTCGTGTAAATGGTGATTAAAGCACGCTTTCCTTGCTTTAAAATATCTTGAATTCCAGTGTCCAGGCCACTGTAGTTTTCACTATTAAGAGCGATGGGTGCAGACATAATTATATAGTGTTTATATATAATTGTATTTAAATTAAAATTTATGAATAATATTTACCCCAAACATTATTTGCCTAAACATTTATCTGTAAAGAATAGGTCCTTCCAAATACAGCAGCTAAATAAATCAAGAAAGTTATACAAGAAGAACAAATTCTTTCAAAGACCTAAGGTCAAGAGCTTTCGTTCTAAACCTTCAACGCATGTGAAAAATGCTAAAGAATTATACAAGACAGACAGTATCATACCTTCCAGAAAACTTGCGATAGCAACGAAATGTTCATCAAAAGCGTTGGAAAAGATAGCGAACAAGGGGCGCGGTGCTTACTATTCAAGTGGTTCGCGTCCAAATCAAACCGCCGAATCGTGGGCAATTGCTAGGTTAGCAAGCGCGATAACAGGGGGAAATGCTAGCATAAGTGACTATCATATACTCAACAAAGGATGCAGAATGAATAGCAAAGCGCTAAAAATGGCAAAACAAACATGTAAAAAACAAAACAAATGCAATAACAAAACGCGTAAAAAATAACTTTGTAAAAGAAAATATAAAAACAAACGCGGTGAGTTAGTTATAGGCTATAGCAAAAATGAATGAAGAAAATAATGTATTGACTATAAAAACTGTGCAAATCCAACCGATACGAAATATGATTACCGCAATCAAAGACATATTGACGGATGCTACGATTACGTTCACAAAAGAAGGTATGAAAATCATTAATTTTGACAAGACGCATACTATTTTGGTGAACGTATCTCTTCATGCGAATCGGTTTGAAAAGTATGATTGTATTCCCGATAAAATTATTGTATGTGCGAACACATTACACTTGTTTAAGGTCATTTCTACTATGTCAAACGACGATACGTTGTCTATTTATATAGATAAGGCTGACTATCATGATGGTATTGTATCTCATTTGGGATTACAATACGATAATGGAGATATTAAGCAGTGCTATAGTCAAAAACTGCGTTTGATTGAACCCGATACAGAAGAAATGCACGTTCCTGACGTGGAATACTCTACTGCGATCAACATGCCTTCTTCCGATTTTCAAAAGATTATTCGTGACCTGAACGGTATATCGGATCGCATTGAGATTAAATCCGTGGGAAACGACCTAATCTTTTCTTGCGAAGGAGGTTTTGCCAGTTCGCGTATTTTCCGTTCTGAATCAGATGGAAACATGAATTTCATACAAAAAAACGACGCTTCCGTTGTATTTCAAGGTGAATTTTCATTAAAAAGTCTAAGTCATTTTATTAAATGCACCCCGTTATGTAGCCATTTGGAAATTTATCTTGGGAATGACTTGCCACTTATTGTGAAATATGACGTTGCTTCGCTAGGAGAAATCAAATTATGCCTGGTTCCGTTGCCCCCGGTGTAGATACGGTTTATACGATGGTTGTTTTATATTCCCTCATATATACTTGACCGACGAGATGAGTCTTTACAATATTTATTAATCGCGAGTAACATATTTCTACGCCTTGTTTGTTTTTTACGTTAGAATTTTGTTTACAGCATAGTGCCCCCTGTATAATTATTTTAGCGAACTGTTTCTTGTTATACGTATTGTCTCCCGGTATTACCGCAATAACATGACACGAAGATTCGTTGTGAACATGAAACCACATATCAATTCCTTTACACATATCAATCATATCAAAATTATCTTGGGCGTTTTGCCCAATATAAAATGTGATCTCTCTATCGATTGCCGGAATAAAGATCCGTTTGGTAATCATAGTAGGATATTATCAAGTTATGCGAAATCTGATAATATCGTTTAGTAATTCAATTTTTCAAAACTCAGGTTGATGGGCTTTGAACAAACATCCATGCTTAGTTAAGTTAGGTATATTTACAATCATATCTGGGTCTTGGTAGTCAGTCACAGAAATCCATATTTTAATAATACAAAAATTCTTCTTTGGAGAAACTGTAATACCATTGACAAATTCATTATATTCTTTATTTGTGAATAATGACTCTCCACAAAGTAGATAAAACAAGTGTTTCCACACGTCTGGAACGTATTTGTTTAAGATTTTGTATGAAAAACACCCACCCTTCCTGTTTTGGGGGTCCTCCCACATAGGCGTAATCCCTTCTCGCATTATAAAGAGCATACAATTCTTCACAACGGTTTCAGTAAGTTTCTCATTTACGCGGACAACTTTTTCAATCGTATCAATGGAAGTTACAATATTAGAATAACTGGATAATTCCCAACTACTGTTGTTTGGTAAATGATAATATAAATTCCATTTACCATTCAGGTTATGGTGGGCAGGATGACGCACAGTATCCATAAATTATAAAAGTAACCCTTAAGTAATAGCACCGTATATCTTTATATTTATTCACTAGTTTCTTTATTTTCAACGGCATCTGGCTCCTTTGGTTCGGCGCGATTCGTATCTTCAAGCTCTTTTGACTGCTTTTCTATATTCACAATATCCCATCCAGATTCGGTTAACACTCCATATTGTTTGCTATTCATAGTTAACATATTCGCATCGTGATCAATAATATCCAATATATATGTATCGTCAAATTCATATGAGCATGACTGATATTCCAAGCAGCGTTTTACAAACATTGGAGTAAACACGACATTGCCGACTTCATACATCTGCTCGGGAAACTCAATGGCGATGGACTTCTCCATAGACGGGTGTGTATAAGCCACACTGAGAAAAACATGTTTGGATGGTTTATGAAGAAACTGGTCGTGTTTGTTTAATATAGAACGAACAATATATCGGTTTCCATCTTTCATCACTACTATCGCATCCACGACATGCATCAAACTTGTAATCAGCGACTGAAGAATGTTATAAAAATATAAAAAGCCAGTCTCCGTCTTCTCGTTATATGAGCAATCTGGGCTAATATCACTAGACATGATTTGATAATTTTCAATATGTATAAACCGATTCCCTTTAAACAGATGACTATTTTTTATCAGAATGTGGGTAGAGACCCAATGTTGCTGAAATGGTTCAACCTTATAATTTTCAATATATGCGGTTAGACACCTGCTATAATATACAATGATATCAGAAGTTTCGCGGACAATCGGGTAGTGCGAATACATATGCTGATAGACTCTGGTTACAAATATTTGTGCGTTCACATACATATCAAATGAGGTCAGTAGAAACTTAGAAAAAGTTTCATTATTAAGGAGATTCGTATAAGTATCAGAAACCGCGGTGTTTAGCCAGATACTACTTGCCGAAACAATCGTGTTTACTTGCGCAAGAAGCGTCTGAATAAATTCCATATAAAAAAGAGTACGCGGGATTCATTTATATTATTTCACGGATGAAATAAAATAAGAAAATGTGCTCATAATATAAATATATGTTTGAGAAAGGATTGTTTATATTTCACCGTGATTTGCGCATCGTTGATAATGTCGGTTTATGCCAAGCATGGAAGCAGTGTAAAAGCGTATACGTGGACACAAAAGACATACATACATGGTATGAAACATGCAAGAATACACAGCACAAGGATGTAAAATATCCTTGTCCTATAGTGGACTATTCAAAACAAAAGGAAAAGATGTTGTTTATGTATAAAAAGCAGTCGTAATTAAAAAACTGTAGACTTTTCGTGGCCAAAGCGAATATTCAGGTCTACCCACACACCGTCAATCACGCCCGATTCAATCAAATTGCGCATAAAACTCACATCCTCGCTCATTCCCTCCCAAATCGTATTTCCGCTAGGATCAGATGCATCAAATTTTGTAATGTCTCTGAAAAACCAAGGATAGGTTAAACGGTCGTCCTCAAAAATTCCGTAAGGAATGGCCATGCATCCCATTCCCGCATAGGCGCACTTTACCATCGGGTCAACCTTGATTTTTTCTTCAGCTTCCTTGGGCGTGATAAAATGGAAACATCCATTTTTCAAATAGAAATCTTCGTCCCACTTTTCAACACAAGCTAGCTGATGACCGCCTTCCATAGCATATGCACCGGAAACAATCGCCTTTTTAGTTAAACATTTATCAATCAACTTACAAATCATTTCGCCTGAATAGACCATATCGCTGTCTAACCAAAAAATAGCATCGTAAGGTAGCTTTCCGTCAAATGGTTTCTGCATATGTCCTCTACGAGCATCGGCACCTAGACATAACGTGCGTGCGAAATTAACTTGACTGGAATAATGACTTGATACAACCACTTCGTAACGATCACTCATCGTCATAATGGCTTCCGTGTAACACTGAATAAATCTTCTGGAAAATCTATCTCCGGGCATACATAATACCACAACGGGTTTTTTCTGAGGAGGATTCTGAGGTGTCTGGCTCATGAATAATTACAAATAATTATAATACGTACTATTATTATTATTTTATATAGGTTCTATTTGTATTTATAGGTCAAGTGAGATTACGTTTTTCTCTGAACCATTTCTTCTTTTACCCTTCTTCGGCATATTGTTATTTTGAATGTCCTTCAATGAGGATATAGACAAGAGAGAGTCATCGTCTCTCTTGGGTTCGTTGTGAATGTTCACAGTGCGCGTCTTCAATCCAGATAAGATATTATCAATGTCGGAATTCTGAGGTCCCTTCATCTCAGGTCTTCTCGTCGGCATACTTGTAGCAGTCTTCAACTCAGCAGCAGGTTCCAATCTGACACCCTCCTCTCTGAACATAGTGCCTCTACTCGCATTCATGTCTGGTCTGTTACTTGGTGCATTGCCGTTCATACCAGGCCTGGGAGGAGGGGGAATGTTTTTGGTTTCAACAGGCGCGGGAGGAGGAGGACCCTTGGGACGACTGTTGTCTTCCATAAAATTGTTGGCCATCGCAAATCCAGGAGAGTCCTGTGTCATACTGTTGACCGTTGCGTTGGTAAACATCTTCATCAACTCAGGACTTTGCTTAATCACATCATTAAAGGCAGGAGTTGCGGTAGAAAGAGCCTTGTTTGAAAAGTTCAATACAGCCGCACTGAATCCTAAGCGCAACATTAATGAAATTTCAGGCGCCATTTTACCGCCCTTGTATTTATCGTGGAGTTCCAAGAAAATTTCCTCGTAGCTATCCAAATCTTCACTGACTTGTTCTCCCCATCCATCCAGGTTCAGGTCAAACGGATTGAAAATAGCGTTACCATACTCAAGAGAATTAATAAACGTCATAAACCACCACCCCTGTAGCTTGACGCTATCCTTCTTTCGCTTCTCTTCCATCGCTCCCTCATATTCGTCTTCAATCTCGTCATATGGTGTGTCCATACTGAAATTCCCGGAGTCCTTCAACATACCCTTCTCCTGCCAGTCTGACAGCTTCTTCAACATCATGCGCTTCTTTCTTCTCTTATCGCGCTCGTTCATATTTGCAGAAGGTCTAAACTCTTGGTTGGTAGGAACCTCACTCGCCTTTGTAAATCCGTCCCATGTCTTGGCCGTTCCCATCATACCGGATGTGGCCGAACCTAGATTTGCGTCGTTCAGGTCATCTAATTGGATATCTGGTGCGTTGGTTGTGTCCTCTTTTACGATATTCGGCGTTGTAGTGGATCCGAAATATCCAGAAAAGAAGTTTCCACCGGCAGCTTCTTCTGGCTTGCTCGTATGTATTTCCTTGTTTCCCGATAATTGATTGAGTTCATCTTCCAAATCGTCTAATTCTCCTAAATCTAAGTTCGCAACGCTCGTTGTTTTTTTTTTGTCATTCATGAGCAGTTCAATGCCCGTTCCAAAATTCACTGAAGGGGTAGTTTCATCGTGTTTCTTAAAATCCAAACTGATAGGTTCAATGTTAGGAGCTCCAATATCAATCACTTCTTCCATGTCTTATGTTATTCAAACACTATTTATTTTTAAATCCTCCGCATAAGTAATTATATTTCGGTGTTTGAAATACCACAATCCTTGTAAAAATGCATCTGCTAAATCATCCTTTTTATCTGTAAGCAATGTGTCAGTCCACCGTTCAAAATTTCGCTGAATGATAGTAGAACAATAGTAAATACCGTCTTTTTTATGGGCTTTATAATTGGGATTCTGGATGAGGGTCGTGTTGCCTTGCTTGGGTTTCTTTGTGTCATTGTTCCCGATATCTGAAAATTGTTTTAATTTGTTTGCTGATGAGATAAATTCAATCGAACAGTTCTCGTTGCGCATAATAAAATATTGTGCTAACATACCTTGGATGGTTTTCATTCTATTTGCAATGGGGGATATCTGGTTTTCTATAATAACATGCGTCACGTCTGGGAGAACCGCAACTTTGTCTAGTAGAGTCTTCATCGCCTTCCCGACCACCACCAAATCTACCTGAGAAGCATTTTTCGTTTTCTTATAAGTTATTTTTTCTAGACAATTTTTATCTAAATATTGCTTCACCTCTTCTAGTAAAGAGGCCTTGCTTTGTTTTTCACTGTTCTCTAAAAAAATAAAGTGCTGTTTACCCCAAGCAACCACCTCGGCCACCTTCATTTTCTTTATTTGTGTAAATTGGTTCTCCTTTGTGGGTAACAGGAACTTGCTTGCCTTCGCGTGTTTTTCACAATAGCAATTGTTATTCCGTTGATATTTGGCGGTCTTGTCGCAAATTTTCCCTGCGATTTTACTATTTGCTAGAGCGGCATTACACGTAGACTTTACAATGGTATTTTCTTCGTTTAAGTTCAAGACCTTCCAATCAAGTATATCTATGCTATTTGAACAATCAAAAATACAATATGCCATATTTTTGATACCTATATCAAAGCTAATTGTTTTCATTACGAATATATGTGAATAAAAATATACTTTTTGTATATATTTTTATGAAAATAATAAAATAAGCGATGAACATATTTAATCCATCACAACGGTGGGAGAAATATGACGGCTTGCCAGTTGCTCTCTTGTTAAATAGGTGGTCTTCAGGTCACTTTCAATGTAACCAGTAGGCTTCTTTTCGTCTAACACGCTTTTGAAAGAGTAAGGATAGTTGGAAAAACCTTCCACTTTGTTAGACTGAATATTCGGCTTCTGAGAACTCTTCAGATTAAATCCAGTATCGTTCGCAGATTCAATGAATTCCTTGTTCATTACACTGTTCGCGTTATTTGTTAAATATTGGCGATATTCCCAATTGGATTTAATATTGTGCTCCTTCTTTAGTTCCTTATTCATTTGTGATTCTGACTGCCAAGACGATATAATGGAGCGACCATCTTTCATTAAAGGGGGGAACTCACTATATTGATTGTTCGTGCTATATCCATCATACGACAGTTGTTCTTCTTGTTGTTGGGATTCGGGCTTATTTGCTTTGAAAAACGAAAACATTGTTATAATAAAAGACGATATATTCTTGTGTCAAAATAACTCTATTCTAATTCGGTCAGTAGTTCCAGCAGATCACTTTTTTTCAATTTGCTTGGATTCGTATTCAACCCTTTCTCAATAACTAGAGCCTTTAAAGCCGAATTCGTCATATTTTTGTATGTATCCATTAATGACGACACCGTATTTTCGTCGGTATCTATATTTTCTAAAGTAGTTTCTATTTTTTCAATCTTGATAGAACTATCGTCCATTTCCAATAAAGACGCTTGTGCTGACTCTCCCTCTAAAGTTTCTGAATTCATCTGCACGTGTTTCAGGCTTTCTGTATCGTGTAGTTGCTCAGCATTATCTTCATTTACCAACTCAACCACTCTGTCCTCTTCTTCGTCATCACTTTCTTCCTCTAAATCCTCATCGGAAGAGTAACTTGACTCATCACTGGAGGCGTACTCGTTCTCAGGATAAGTCAGTTCTTGTTCACGGGTGTCGGTTTCATGGTAGACTTGCTCAACATTGGTTGGCGTGTTTGTCGGAGGACCACCTCCGCCTATACTTACTTGTTGATGTCTTCGCAACAAATTCAATTCCTGGACGATGTTATTCATAATCTCAAACATAGTATCGCAACGCTGTTCCATCGTGCCAACTCTATTTTTAAAGTGATACACTACCAACAAAATAAGCAGAAAAGTAATAACTAACCCTAAATAAAATACGGAATCCATAACGTTCATCAAAGTCATTTAATATACAAAAATAAAAATAAACCCGAAAGCAAACGAAAAATAAAAAGGTTCGTATAATATATAAATGGACGCCGTAACTAACGCTGCCCCTAAACTGAACCTACTAGATGGAGCATACAACAATCAAATGTTAACTATCATTTTGATTGTATTGATTGTGTTTTCACTTTTAGGCGTAAACATTCTGAATATCTTTGGAAACTTGTTACAAACCGTCGTTGACATATTTGGTCCTTTTATTAAACAGTTGGCTTCGCTTCTTGCGTATACCGCTGGTTCTATATTGAACCAAGTTAGCGACCTGTTTACCGTTACTGGAACCGCTGGCGTAGAGATTGCTGGCGGAACCATTGATACTGTCGGAGATTTATTGAAGGATGCCAGTTCCGGGAACTTACCTGACCGCATTAATTTAGGTGAAACAGTCAACCGTTCTTCTGTTCAAATTAACGATCCTGGTATGGATAATACTACTAACCCTATTCAAAATGCGATTACATCTCGCAAAGCACAATGGTGCTTAGTCGGCGAATTTGAAGGAAAGCGCGGATGCGTACAGGTGGGCGAACAAGATAAGTGTCTGTCCAACCAGCTATATCCTAATTTTGAGACTTGTTTGAACCCTACTATGACACAGAACAAACATCCCCTGAAGAGCGAGGCTACACAAGTCAATTAACCATGCAATGAAAAACATAAGATTTCTACATATCATCTTATGTTTCATTTTTTATCGTTTCTATTGTTTTTACTTTACCACTCTGTATCCATTTCTGGTTTGTTTTAGACGCCTAGAAGGAAACATATGTTCCCCTTCTTGAATTAGTTGGTCATTGTGCCATTCACAGTTTACATGAAATGTCCCATCGGGCAACTCAATATTTCCAAAACCCTGTTTCTTTCCACAACTCCAGGTAGTGTGTATGATTGAACCGTCTTCGCAGTAGTGAGTTCCACGTCCATGCCACATGTTGTCTTTCCACAATCCTTCGTAAATACATGAACTAGACGAATAATCAATTCCGTTTCCTGTCTTTGCGCCCTCAAACCAGTAACCATCATAAATCATTATATCATTCTCATATTGTTTTCCTTTTCCATATTGAAGACCATTCACCCATTCACCTTCGTATAGTAGATGGCCCTTTTTATCATATTCTTTACCGAATCCACTGTAATTATGGTGTCTAAATTCGCCTTCATATCGTATGTTTCCATTACTATAATATAATACTGCTTGTCCTGTGTAGAGTCCATCCTTTGTGAATTTACCAGTATATACATGCGCTCCATTTTTGTATAATCTTCCTTTTTTTGGCACAACGCTTACTTCTAGTTCTTCTACAAACGCATGATATTTCGGAATATCAATGAGACTATCATCTCTTTTTACTACCTCACCTGTAAAGGTATAATCCGTGTAAGGAATCTCCAACTGATTTACTGTAATTTTAAACATCGCTGGGTTGTGTTTTGTGTTACCTTCATCAGTTAAGTCTACCGATATTCAATTTTATATCAAGAATGAGAACCATATAAATACAATTTTTCAATCAATACCATAATGGATTTACTGCATAATATTGATTATAGTGAATTTCAAGACCAGATGATGGATGAGATTAATATTATGATGGGTCAAATGGTTCAAACACAAATAGAATGTAGCCCGACTTACCAAAGATATAAAGAATTTGAATATGTATACGTGAATGACCGCGCATTAAAAGTAACTGATAAAATGATACATGAAATCAAATGGTTGCTTCACTACGTCAAGGAAACCCACTTGTATCTGTATGAAGACTATAGGGAAGATATGTTGGAAAAGTTTGACAGAATTACCGATTATTTGCCTCACTTGTTTGATTTATACGATAGGTATACAAAGGACGATGAAGACGCACGGCACTTTTTTGAACCCGTCAGTTCCATCAGAGATATTAAACGTTTGTTGTATCCTTTTCGGGACTGCGTGAACCGCGAACAATTCTCAAATAGTTTTGTTGACCATTGTATAGTGGTATTGGAGTTTTATAAATTCACCGCGAACTTTATGCGTTGTCGTCTAGAAGAGTATGAATTTGACATTGAATTTATGAAAAAACATCCTGAATCTATACAGGATTATTTGTTAACAAGATAAGTATAGTATGATATGGCATTCTTATCATATTATAGAGTTGTATCGCGTTATACGATAGAATTTCCATTTAACTCGAATGGTCTATATGGTGGATATGGTTTATCTACTATCGTACAATTTTTATTTGTATAAAGCGGAAACGGTTTGGTATTAAATACAATTCCGTATTCAATATTATCAAAATAATCTGTAAACCCTAATGGAGCAGTCAGCGATACTTTGGGCACTGACGTAATGTCATAGACAAATCCGCGCTCTGTATACAGATTCATATTTGATACCTTGATCGTACCTCCATATGAAAATGCTTCAAACGTTTTTCTTACATTTGTTTGAATATTACTTTCACTTATATCAATATTAAATGAAGAATCTGTATAAATAGTATTGAGTTCTAATGCGGAACCTGTATTCGGGTCCGTTACGTTACTATCATTATACAGGACGGATATATTAAATGGAGTGGTTGTAGAGAGACTAACAATCAACGAATATCCGGGGTGTATATTTCCTTTTGAAGTCCCGCGCACAAACATCCCGTAAGGAATGCTAAAGTTGTATGTGTTTTGGGGGCTTTTAATACCATATTGAACCGCCATTGAAAATATGTTCACGTTCGTATTATGAAGAACCGATATATTTTCGGTGATATGATATCTCCATTCATCCGTATCTTCGTCGGTTACTATAGCGGAAGCCTCTGTATTTGTCTTGTAATTATATAATGGCACCGAATCGTCCTTGTACAAAAGCATAGGTGGACCAGGAACACCCGACGAACGCGTTGACGTATAGATAGTTTCATTATTATTACAATTCGTATCTATATTAGAATAAATGGTTTTGTAAGAATAGGAATTTTCACTAATGTCGTATAGAGAGTTATGAACTTCTGTTACGTTTTGAACGATTGTTCCAGGATATGTTGAATTTTGATATTTACCTGATAATATTTGCGCCATTTGTTGTTTCTTCGTCAAATTATTTCCCTTGGATGCTTGGCTGTTGCCCGTATATTGCAATACTTCTGCTTTACGTCGCATATCTAGTTGAAATTTTGTATAATTTTGATAAGGCGAGGATGTTTCAAGACGAATGGGAGGTATTGTGAATAACATTTGTTTTTTTCTTTGTAGACATACTCCACTTACGTCTGAAGACATATTATATAATAGATTATGACTATATAATATAACGATGATTACTTTGAATAATACCAATAGTTTGATAAATACGTGAAATAATCGGTATTTAAATTCGCATCTTTTACAGTAAGATTTGGTCCTTTACGCACGATACGATTCAGCTCAAACACGTTCAATGCCGAATTATAATAACGGAGATTAGACAACTTACCATTGAATCCACCATTCTGAGCGATATACACATCACTGTAGTTTTGCTTAGGAACATTGTTTAACACAATTCGCTTTGATAAAACGCCATTCACGTATACGTCTACCACCTTATTTTGTAAGCGAACCGCTAAATGAATCCACTTTTTGATAGGCATATTATCGATTACAACCGAAGTATTAGAATCGCCATATTTCACTGTACTCATAATAACATGTAAATTATTTGTCTTTGGCTCTAAATACACCCCAGGAGCATTATTAATAGAAGCCAGATTGGTGATTGAGTCAAATTGTCCGTCTCCTTTACTGAAAATGTGCTGATATTGTTGGTCTTGGTTTCCTAAATCATTGATATATAACCAAGAAGACCATGTGAATTCAGCGCCGCTATCCTCGTTATTTGAGCGTAAAATAGTGGTAGACTCGCCTTGTTTTGGGTCTTGTTTAATTACCATCGAATTATTTCCATCTATCATTCCATTTATTAAGTAAGGATTGTCTGACGGTCCAAATAGTTTGCTAACAATAAGAACGCCTATATTGAGAAGAATAAGCATTCCAATGAGAACCAGTATGATAAATGCGAATTTTGCGATGATGGTGTTAGATTGTAGAAATCCAGTCGTTGCTTCGGGAACAGTTGCGGATTGCTTAGAAAACTCATTGAATGACTCACCTAATTGCGCAGAGGTGTTTTGTAGAGTGTTACCAATATTGCTTATGCTTTCTTGGAAACTCTGTTGCGTTGGTATTTTTTCCATAACGCCCGATAAATTGTTTGTAAGTTGATTACCTAAAGTTGGTGTATTTACAGACTGAGTGTTCATATATATTGTTATAATATAATGATAAAAATTATAACCATACAATTCTGTATTTATCCTGTTTTTAACTTTCACATGTCTAAATAATAGAGAATCGTGACTGTTCCTGTTCGTTCTTTAAAATGGCAATGTCTACACTATATGCAGTTAACACGTTTAATAGTCGGTTTGACCCATTTCCATCTAAATAATTTTCCCACACAGTCTTGGGGTCCAATGGAGAAATCCAACGATTAAACGCAGCAAGATAGGCGTCAAACTTTCCCTCCATGTTTCCAATAATTAGGGGAGTATCAGATGAGGGTGGGACTTTTGGCATAGAGTTTGTTCCCGTCTTAAACAATCTTTGGGAACGCACTAATTTCCCATCAATATACGCATCTACAAATTGATTGTCCACGCTTATACCTAGACACACCCATTTCTGAAGAGGGAAATTATCAGTAATTAGCATAGTTTCCGTTGTGTCATCAGACATTAACATATCCAGTTTCAACAAAGGAGCTGTCTTATCCAAATAGACCTTCATGTTATTCTCTCTACTAAATATTGTCTTCTCCACGTTGTTATCCCATGTATTCACATATAGCCACAACGTGTAACCATAACGAGAATTGTTTGCTTTTTCAATATTTGTAATCGGAGCTTGGGGTTGCTTTAAATTTGCACTAGAAGTAAGACTAGAGGAACTATTAGACATGAAATAGTATAAAACATAAATCAATAAAATAATAATAACTCCTAAAACAATGACTGTTGTATTCATATTTATATATTTTATGGCTATAAAAAAATATAAATTAATCGTCGTGTAGAAAACTCTTTCTTTACCGGTGTCCATCTATCATATTTTGGGGATAAATTCTGTTTCAATAGGGGGGTTTTTATGAGCAAGTAAATTGTATTCGTTTGTGATGTTTCTTTTAGACAACGGCACTTTGTAATAAGTAATATTACAAATCGCACCGTCTAAACCATTGTTGTCTCCGATAGTTATATTATCATAAGGCGTGTATTTTGGCTCAATTTTTTGTAGTGAAACTGATTTTTCTAGTTTCCCGTTAACAAACACATCCAAGTAGTTGTAGGAATAATTAAATACAAAATGGTTCCATTTCTGTTTCTTTATTTTTATTTTTATTTTATCTTTGCTCTTGCTGTCGCGATTTGTATAATAAATGACCAAGTTGCTTCTTCCGTTGTCTTCGTCTATGTTATTTTCATACACTACATGGGGAGCTCCTCCTGCGTAATTAAAGATATTCGCTTCTTTTGAATACGCCTTGTAGTTAGAACCTTGGTCGTTCAAATATAACCAAAACGATGTAGCGTAATTACGCCGATAGACGGGGAGTGTATCCAATGTGTCTGTTGATTCCATCTTTAATTTTTCGCTGTTTGCTATCACTTGAGGAGTATCTAAAAATGCGTTTCCAGGTAGCAATTTGATTCCTTTCTTCATAAATAGATGCTTTGTAATCTTCGGTAAGTAGACGTAGAGTAAAACTAATAGTAATTCCGCCACGAACAAATAGATAACTGTGCTGGTTGTATCATTGTATTCTTTCTTGATATAACTGATAAATTGTAACAGTAAACAAGGAATATAAAATAAAAACTGAATGATCAATCCAGGCAATCCTTCAAGTCGTTTTATATATTCACCCGCAAAGTAGAATAAAATCGCCATAGAAACAAACAAGAACAACACCGACACGATAGAATACATGTAGCTTGCCGCACTGCTTGTCTCCTGTGATACTTGAACATAGTGAGATGCTATCACCATACTAAATGTTACCATGGTGGTGATTTTTAATGCTGATGAAATCCAGTTATTTGCAGTGGAACCGGATGTTACGCCGGCGTATAATCCATAGCCGACTAATAACAGAATAGGTATCGACAACCAAGTTGTGTCAGTTGTCATAGACATCGCATAATTAGAAGTAAACATCATAAACGCGATAAAAATTCCTATAATTATCACGACAAACCCTTGTGGTCCTATCGAGTTACGAAGAGTTGATTGACTGGCAGCATTTGCGACTCGTTCAGTTATTAATTTATTGGTATTGTCAATTGTATTTGATAGATTCTTATTCAATTTACCGAATTTCTGGAATCCTTTTTCTATATAATCTGGTTCTTGTGTGGTATTCATTTATAATGTAGTTATGGTATATTATAAATGGATATTTTATTCAACTTCGGTTTCTCTAGATACCATATCTTAGAGATTCTCCATGGCGGTTTTCTTTCCGTGACATTCTCTACACAAAGCAACTAAATTATCTACATGATTGCCTCCACCATGTTCCAATCTGACAATATGATCCACTTCAAACCAAGCACTCAATTGACTTTTGCAATCATCACACGACCAGTTCTGTCTTGAAGCTACAAATTTCTTTTTCGTTTCGCTTACTGAACGTTTTGTGCCGGATTTTCCCGAGTTCATTATGCGTTGACCACCTTGGTATTCTTGTGTATTGTGAACCGGGAGAATGGGTTTCGTTGAACTGTCTTGAAAATACGGGTGCTTGGTTGTAAAATCTAGAATAGGGGATATCATACTCGTAGTGCTTTTGTCAACGGGTAAATACTTTATATATTCGTTTGACGTGACTAACATTTCACGTGCCCTCAATGGGTTGTGTTTCACAATATAATAAAAAAACATAGCTGCTAATCCCACGCCGGCCATTTGATAGTATTTTTTCCATGTCATCATTATTTTTACGTATTTTCCATCTGTGTAAATATTCGCTATAATAAAACCTGCTAGTAACAATATAACAAGTTCCAATCTCATTTAACATATAATTAGATATAATTCGTATCTGTATCTTTGGTTAATCGCTATAATACAAATAAATCATCATGATTAGAACGATAATAAATGCGAAATGAATATATCTGGATTTTAGTCGTATATTGTCCATAAACGATACTTTTTGAGGTTTATATTGCTCACGATACATGTCCAGCGATTTGGCGAGCGATACTTCTTCTTTTCCGAGCATGTGGTTGTATTTGTTATGAATAAAATGCATCCAACGCACGAATGAATCCCGATTATCTAAATAGGGAGACACGGGATATTTGTCTAATATTTCACTAAATTTGTTTCCCATTTGCTCGTCTGGTATAAATAAAGGCATGTTCGTTATTAATTCGTAATGTTTTTTTATGGTCACTTCGTTTGGTGTCAATGGATAGAACTCCGCGATTGTATGTAAGAAGAACCAATAATGAGGTCCCCATGTATTCGCATCAAACTTCATAATTTACAATATATATAAAGATTACCTTTTTATAATACTAAGAAACCCTATTATTTATTATTTTATGAGCGCAGATAATTATTGTAATAACTGCGGAAAGGAAGGACACTCGTATAGTCAATGCAAAATGCCTATAACAAGTGTAGGTATCATCGCATACAGAGTCAGTAACAATAAAAAAGAATATTTGATGATAAGAAGAAAAGATACTCTTGGATTTATTGATTTTATGCGGGGGAAATATTCCGTTAACAATAAAGATTACATTATGAATATGTTAAAACAGATGACTGAACATGAAAAGATTATACTGAATACACAAAGTTTTGATGAGTTGTGGTTTTCGGTTTGGGGAAACAATCGGTTATCTAACCAATATAAACAGGAAGAAACTGTATCTAGAAATAAATTTCAAATCATTAAAGATGGTATTTACAACAAACAGACTTTTTATAATCTTGCCTCCCTCATAGATGAAAGTAAACAATACGCGCAGTGGGAAGAGCCAGAATGGGGATTTCCAAAAGGGAGACGCAATTTTCAAGAAAAGGATTTTGAATGCGCTTTGCGTGAGTTCAGAGAAGAAACCGGTATATCTACTGATTATTTGCATAGTATTCAAAATATCTTTCCATTTGAAGAAAATTTTACTGGTTCCAATTATAAATCGTATAAACATAAATATTATATCACGCATATGACTTATAATGATACGCTTAGGCCATGTAAATACGACAAGATTGAGGTAAGTAAGATTGAGTGGAAGACACTAGAACAATGTATTCAGTGTATGAGACCGTATAATTTAGAAAAACAGCACATGTTAACGAATTTAGATAATATGTTAACTTATCACAAGCCAGTATTATTTTATTAAAAAACAACAGAAATATATGTTTATTCTATATACATATATTTACACACCCTTATGCCAAGAAATACAAAAAAAAGTAAATCAACTGAATCCAAGCGTGTAACTAAGAAAAAGCAGCCGATTGAAGAATTGATTCGTATGGAACCAATGGAAGTTTCCGATACTAATTTATTGGTAGACGCTGCGATAAACCGATTGTTGATGCCATCAGAGAATGACAATCAGATTGATGCGCAAGATAAGCCAAATAAACGGTGCCCTAAGGGACATCGTCGCAATACATCTACTGGCGAATGCGAACTTATTGTAAAGAAGCCCCGTAAATTAATTGAAGGGTGTAATTATGAATACAAGATTGAGAACCCAGTAGAGATAGCGCGAGCGAATGAATTGAAAAAGACGACAATTAAAGAATTGCGTGCTCAATTAATTCGCATGTTAGGTATTCCTGATCCGAATACAGAAAGCATCATGGGTGCTAGGTTAAAACCTCAGTTCATCAACTGGATTGTTTGTTTGGAACAGAAGAGAGGATTGTTACAGTCCACCGAACAAGAAAATGAGAAAGAGGAACAAGAAGAAGAAAAAGAAGAAGAAAAAGAAGAAGAAAAAGAAGAAGAAAAAGAAGAAGAAAAAGAAGAGAAAGAAGAAAAAAAAGAAGAACAAGAAGAAAATGAGAAAGAAGAAGAAGAAGAAGAGGAAGAAGAAGACATATCTAATTTACATTACGAAGACGAGGATTTGGATATTTCTCGGATAGATAATGTAGAATTATCTGATAAAGAGAAACAGTTATTATCAAAATTAGAATTGTTGCCAGGTGACGTAAATACAATTGATTACAATAAAACAAATAAACAAAATGAACGAATTATGCGCGAAACCCCCTCTACTGAAGATGATTATCAGTTTTTATACCCCAATCTAGACGATTCCGATTTCAACGCAAAAATTGCATCTAGAAAGGAATTCAATTCTATCCGGTATGACGGAACAATCAAAAATATCAAGGAACAAGCCGAAAGAATGTGTGACCAGGAGTTTGCTTTGATGCCTCATCAGATGTTTGTGAAAAACTTTTTGTCTTTTCAAACACCGTATAACGCTCTATTGTTATATCATGGTCTCGGAACAGGTAAAACATGTAGTGCGATTGGTGTTGCCGAAGAAATGCGTAATTATATGAAACAAATTGGATTGGAACAAAAAATATTCGTTGTAGCTTCGCCCAATGTTCAAAGCAATTTCCGTATGCAACTATTTGATGAACGAAAACTAGTCAAGATTGGCGACCAATGGAATTTGCATACGTGTATCGGAAATGAGTTATTGAAAGAGATAAATCCAACTGCTATGAAAAATATTCCAAAGGATAAAATTGTATCACAAATGAATACCCTCATTAATGAACATTACCGTTTTATTGGATATGGAGAACTTGGTAACTACATTCAAAGGCGACTGGAGTCGTCTAGCTCAACACAGGATAACAATGAATTGTTAAAACAGAAGAAAATTCAAAAAATACGCAAGCACTTTAACAATCATATGTTTATTATTGACGAATTTCACAACATTCGGATATCAGACGATAACAAGGAAAAAAAGAAGACTGCTACCTTATTGATGGAAGTGATACAACATGCGGAGAACATCCGATTGTTGCTGCTTTCTGGAACCCCGATGTATAACAGTTATAAAGAGATTGTATGGACAGTGAATTTGTTAAATATGGTAGATAAACGAAGCACTGTGAAGGAGAATGAAATTTTTGACCAAGAAGGAAATTTTATAGAAGGCGATGATACAAGAGAAGGAGGAAGAACACTGTTACAGCGTAAACTCACAGGATATGTTTCATATGTAAGAGGCGAGAACCCATACACATTCCCGTATCGTGTATATCCGGACCAATTTGAAGCAGGCAATACACTCAAAGAAATAGAATATCCCCAGTATCAACTAAACGGGAAGGAAATAGACAACAAAATAGAGAACCTACCTGTATACATTAACAAGATGGATCCTTATCAAGAGAAAGGATATTTGGCAATCATGACGTATTTGAAGCAGAAATCGGGAACATCTACAGATAACGATACTTTCCCGAGTTTTGAGAACATGGAAAAGTTCGGGTATACTTTTCTACAGCAGTTGCTAGAATCATTGAATATTGTCTATCCAAACCGAGAACTGGATAATTTGTCGTTAGACGACGCATCCACGGTGTCTGAAAGCTTGGTGAAAAGTTATATTGGAAAGTCTGGGCTAAGCGAAATCATGGACCATCAAACTGCACAAAAAGACTACATGTTGCGTTACAATTTTGACTATAAATCAGAAATATTACAAGATTATGGACGCGTGTTTCATCCTGATAATCTTTATAAATATAGTCACAAAATGTCAAATATTGCAAACAAAATAGTCAAGTCAAAGGGCATCATTATCGTATATTCTCATTATATTGACGGAGGTGTTGTTCCGATGGCACTTGCTTTGGAGGAGATGGGGTTCTCTCGCTACGGAAGTGCACCGTATACAAAATCGTTGCTAGCGAAGCGTGAACCTGCGATTGAACCATTAGATAGTATAGATATGGTCACCAAAAATAACTTTGATGGCGAGACATTCCGACCGGCTAGATATGTGATGATTACCGGAGACAAACACTTCTCGCCTAACAATCTGGACGATTTGAAATATGTGACCAACGAAGACAACAAGAATGGAGAATTGGTGAAAGTCATCTTGATTACCCGTGCTGCCGCTGAAGGATTGGACTTTAAAAACGTTCGTCAAGTTCACTTGATGGAACCGTGGTATAATATGAATCGCACAGAGCAGATTGTAGGTAGAGCAGTTCGTAATTTAAGCCATTGTAAGTTGCCATTTGAGGAGAGAAATGTAGAAATATATTATCATAGCACAGCACCGATTGAAGAACATGAAACCGCAGACATGTATGTGTATCGGTTTGCTGAAAAGAAAGCCAAACGAATCGGCGAGATTACACGTATGTTAAAAGAGCAATCGGTGGATTGTTTGCTTAATATTGGACAAAGCAATTTCACAGTTGAGAAATTAATGGCGATAACCGAGAACAAAGAAGTCACTATCAATACATCAAGTGGACACGAAGTAGATTTCCAAATAGGCGACAAACCATTTACGAGTATGTGTGATTATTTAGATAATTGCGAATACACATGTTCTCCTAACATTGATATTGACAATGTAAATATAATTGACACAACCTATAATAATGATTTTATCAAAATGAATTACAATGAAATTGTAAAACGCATACGAGAACTTTTCAAAGAAGAAACATTTTATACGCGCGAGACATTAATTCATGCGACGAATATTCGCAAACAATATCCGATTGAAGAAATAGACTTCGCTTTGACGCGCTTCATACAAAACAAACACGACTACCTTATTGATAAATATGGACGAAGAGGATATTTAGTTAACAATGGCGATGTATATGCTTTTCAACCCATTGAGATGAATGACGAGCACGCAAGTATATACGAGAGAAGTATTCCGGTAGATTATAAACGTTCCAGTGTGAAAATAGAGGTCCCAGCGAAGCGTCAAACCAAAATTACGATGGTGGATAACGAATTAGAAAACGTAGAATCCTTCAACAATGTTATAAATGGCGTTGTTGAGAACATAGAAACATGTATAAATGCGAAAGATAAGTTATTAGCACACGGTTCTCGTAATTGGTATAAACATGCTGGAAATGTAATGAGTATGATTATGAAGAATCACAACATCACAAAAGACGAATATATTGAATACTTGGTCTATCACAATTTAGACACGATGATATTGAAGGATAGACTCGTCTTGATGCAACATATATACAATGAATTGCCAACAAACGCAGATGAACCATCCGAAATGACAAAATATATAAAACAATATTTTGACGAGAAAACGGTTACCTCCACTGACGACAAGAATGGCATTCTTCTGTATACGACGTTCGGCGATACTACTAGTTATGTTATATACGAACAAGACAAACTAAACAAGAGTGTGTGGAAGCAAGTGGAAGAAATGGATGTAGATGACTATAAAACAAGCATAATAAAAAGATTTATCCGACCAAAGACCACATACAACCAAACAGTCGGGTTTATGTATTTATCCAAAAACGACAATGTTGATTTCAAAATGAAAGATTTGTCTGAGAAGAAAAATTCGGTCGGTATATTCTGTGAAACAAAAGGCAAGCCTGATATTATAAAACGTCTGAATTCCATCTTATCAAAGAATGTGTACAACGACAAAAATATCTCACAAACAATAGAAGTGGAAGAAGTGAAAAATAACAAAAAGATAGTGACCAAAAAATCAAATGGCGTCTACAGAACAGGATTATGCGCTCTTATGGAGATATTGTTACGACACATGGAGAAAATAAATGACAGCGGTAAGAAATGGTTTTTCAGCAAAGAAGAAGCAATTATTAACAATTTGATTGGAATAAAAAGATAAACTATAAAATTGAATTAGATAATTTGACACAAACAATGTATACACAAAAGTTTTCTACTCTTATATTAGTTATGGAAACCAAACAACCTCAAGATCGCAAACTACGCAAAGATGTATATACAAAGTCTGTGCTTACAAAAAAGATTTCGCTGAATATGAACCAAATTGGGAAGAACATCAAATCTAATTTAGAGAAGTCTATCTCAAAAACGATTCAGGGTAAATGTAGTCCAGAAGGGTTTATCAAGCCGAACTCGGTTCGTGTTATAAGTTACACAAGCGGAATTGTAGAGAATGAAAAGATTATATTCGATACCATATATGAATGTATGGTTTGTCATCCTGTAGAGGGGATGATCACCGAGTGCTCAACAAAGACAATTACCAAAGCGGGTATTCATGGTGAAGTAGTGGACGACGAAGGTTCTATCCCTATTCATATATTTATTGCGAGAGACCATTTTCACAACGATAAAAAGTTCAATAATATTGAAGCGAATCAGAAGATACTGGTTCGTGTTATCGGCACGCGGTTTGAACTGAATGACCCGTATATAGTTTGTATGGGAGAGTTAGTAAATGAGAGATAGTAAATGAGAGAAAGAGAAAAATATTTGTATTATGAAAAATATTTTTTTATTGTAAATGGTTAAGTATATACCAAACGAATTATGGCGACACATCATATCGTATGTAGATGATATTGAAGTGCGTAGAAGTTTTCATATATATAATAAGGTAACAATACCCGAGACAATGGAGACTGTTTATAATATTCTTTCAGGCGTTTCCCCGGACGGAACGCAAAGATGTATATTACCAAATCGGTTGACATCGCACGAACGCGCCGAAAATAATATAGACAATGACACGTTAGATTTGCGTATACAAATATTTGACGACTCGGTAGAATACCATTATAAGTATTACATATTTGGTAAATCTCCTGAAAACATGCATAATCAACATGGTTCAATGAATATGGTATTGGAAGTATATTGCTGGCACTACTATGAATTTATATATATACGATATTAAAAAAACCATATAAACTTTACCGCGTAGATATCAATAAGAATGTCGTCAGATAATATGTATTCGTCCAGCGAATTAGAGAGCATCAAGCATAGTATAGAAGAAATGGACAAACAAGACCAAATAGAAATTTTGAAGATGCTATCAAAGCGTCTATGTAAATTGAATGAAAACAAAAGTGGCGTTTTTGTAAACATGTCGTATTTGTCGGACGAGGTATTGAATGATATGAAAACGTATATTGAGTATACCAAAGAAAAACTAACCAATCTGGCCACTTTAGAATACCAAAAGGAAGAGTTTAAAAAATCATTACTTAATGAAAAAGAAGATAAAGACAATATTGCAGTATCATATAGCACTGTATAATCGTCAACGCAACAATGACTTCTATTGGTAATTCCGTATTTTATTGTTTTCATAAAAACAATAATGTAAAAGATGTGATACAAACACTACACCCATTTGTTTTTAAGAAAGACGCAGGACCAGTTGTAGATACATACCAAAAATCACCAGAAACCGAGAATATTAGCAAAGTATACAACCAGCCTATTCCAAAAACAGAAACAATTCAATCATTTGACCTATTTACCCCTACTCAAAAAGATTCTTTGTTTTGGTGTTTGTATGTAGCAATGTACTCTTCGGGCGAATACGACGCAATCTATAGAAACTATGGGGTAAAGAAAATGGAAGTAAACCAAGAGATTATGGACTATTTGAAAACGAACACAAACTTATTGAAACAAGTCAACCACAAATTTACCAAAACCGCCATGGTAGAACTTCTGGCAGACTTGTCTATTAATTTACAATCTACTTCGCTCGTAAATGTCTATGCGTATCTATGTTTTTATAAATTCAATGTATATATCATCAACAAGGAAAAACGCAGCTATTTGCCGTTTGTATTTGATTCTGAACTACCGAATTATTTTATTTACGTTGACGGATTTGGGCAATATAAGTTACAAACGGAGCCAATTGCCGCAAGTTGTGTTGAAAACCTACACAACGATTTTGTATGTTTAGAGGGATTAAACAAGACATTAAAAAGTTTGTCGGCATACAAGGTAGCGGATCTGATTAAGATTGCTGAAAAACTTAAATTGCCAAGCGAAAAAGTAAAGAAGACCGACCTATACGATTCCATATTAGAAACGATTCGTTGGTAAGTTATACAAAATTGATTAGAGGAAAATAATATATGATTTTACTATATAAGATTCTATATTATGGATTCAACAAAACAACGTACAAGTAACAACATGCGGGAAAAGACAGATGAATTTAATAGAATCATAGCCCTATATTTAGAAAGTAACCCTCTATTGTCTACAAATAATCAAACTAGCGAATTAGAGATTCGTTTTGGAACAAATCCGCGTATCCGAAAACCCATTACAAAAACGAATTACGACAATGTAATTAAACAATTGTATTCGTGCGGATTCAAATCTGAGAATAATAATGGAAATCAAATGTTGCGCATCCAAAATGAGTATACTGATCCCAGAACAGGACAAACAAGAATGTCAAATATCCGTGCTGAAATAGTAGGAACTGATTTAATCCAGAAATACTGCGAAACGAATGACATTCAAAAGTTGATAAATATGCCATCAAATACATTTAATAAAATCAAATTCACACGTAAATCTACGCCTCGCGATAAACAGAACAATTACATTCAAAAACTGGACATGGAGGACTTCAACTTTCGTGTATCTTACCAGGAAGAGCAAGATTTCAATATCCATAGCAACATTGCACGAAATATTATGTCCAAATGGTTAGATTCAAAAAAAATGTTCCGGTCACTAAACAGAGTTAGATTCTATCACGAGACGTATCCTATTTTCGCGGATTTGACAATTGTTAAAAGTTCCAAAACGAACAACCGTGTTCCCATCCCTCAATACAACGTTCAGGACGCCGAGGTCTTTTCAAACGTAGAGAATTACGAGATTGAATTGGAGATAGATAACACGCGGGTCGGTTCTTCCACTGAATATGATACCGCAGAGAAACTTCTTACCGAGTTACGTAAAGTAATCCGTATTGTATTGTCCGGTATTCAAGACACCAAATATCCCATTCCTTACAGCGAACATGACGAGGTTCTCAAGGAGTATATGACGACCATTCATGGAGAAGAATACGAATACAAACGAATCTTACCTAAGCATTTTACAGGACCTAGTTCTTACACTCTACAACTGTCAAATATTATTCAATCTGATAACGAGAATGAGCACAAAACGATATTGAAAGATTATACAGTAACTGACAAGGCGGATGGCGAAAGGCGAATGTTGTATATACACAAAAATGGAAAAATATATATGATTGATACAAACATGCGTATCATCTTTACTGGTTCCAAGACAACAAAAACATCCTTGTTTCACAGTCTTATTGACGGCGAATTCATCAAATACGATAAAAATAGGAAGGCGGTGAACATTTACGCAGGATTTGATGTGTACTATATTAACAACAAGTCAGTCAGACATCTTCCATTTACATTACGCAATAAAGAAGATCCTTCCGGGAAATGCCGGTTGAGCTTACTGAATACATATGTCAACGAACTGGAGGCGATTTCTATTATGGATACAAAACAAACTGGCGAGGTGAAGCCCAAAAACAAAGAACAACATTCTAATCTTCGTATCCAAGTAAAGGAATTCTACCAAAGCAGCGAGGATTTAACTATATTCAAAGCCTGTTCCTATATTCTGTCTAAGGTAAAAGACGATAACTATGAATACGAGACAGATGGATTAATCTTTACCCCCGCGTATTATCCAGTTGGCGCTAACAGTGAAGACAGTGAACCTGGAAGTCTATTTAAAACGACATGGGACGCATCTTTCAAATGGAAACCTCCTCAATACAATACGATTGACTTTCTCGTTTCCATAGAAAAAACAGAGACAGGAAAAGACAAAGTATCCAATATTTATCAAGACGGATTAGACTTAGTATCAAATACAAATATTGTCCAATACAAAACGCTCACGTTAAGATGCGGTTATGACGAGAGAAAACATGGTTATCTCAACCCTTGTCAGGACATCATCAACGATACCATATCATCAGCAGACAATGTAGATAGCAATGATGAATATAAACCGGTTCCATTTGTTCCGACTCATCCATACGATGAACATGCGCACGTGTGTAACGTTATTCTGAAAAAACAAGGCGACAACATGGTGTTAATCTCCGAAGAAGGTGAATATTTTGAAGAAGACACCATTGTTGAATTCAAATATGTCCAGGAGAACAAGGATGGATGGAAATGGGTGCCGCTGCGAGTAAGATACGATAAGACTGCTGAACTAAAAGCAGGCCTCAAGAATTATGGAAACGCATACCACGTCGCTAATAGCAATTGGCATTCCATTCACCACCCGATTACGGATACCATGATGACTACCGGTGAAAACATTCCCGAATATGAAGAGGAAAACGATGTGTATTATAGTCGTTCAAACGAAGAGACAAGCACCCAGAGCTTGCGCGACTTTCACAACATGGTTGTAAAACGCTCTCTAATTACCGGCGTCTCAAATCGCGGAGATACATTGATTGACTATGCCGTAGGAAAAGCAGGTGATTTGTCAAAATGGTCAAAATCAAAGCTAAAGTTTGTATTTGGCATTGACGTGGCTCGCGACAACATTTATAATCGTATTGATGGTGCGTGTGCTCGTTACCTGAATCTATTAAAAAAATTCAATAAGAATCCAATGAAGGCATTGTTTGTGCGCGGCAATAGTGGAGTGAATATTCGTAGCGGGAATGCTTTTGAAACCGAAAAAGATAAACAGATAACAAAAGCGTTATTTGGGAATGGACCCAAAGACCTACAACTTCTAGGCAAAGGAGTCTACAAACAATATGGTATTGCCGAACAAGGATTTAATATCAGCTCTTGTCAGTTCGCGATGCATTATTTCTTTGAAAACAAGAAGACGATTCACGAGTTTATACGTAATCTAACCGAATGCACGAAGTTAGATGGACACTTCATCGGAACATGTTATGATGGAATGACTGTATTTAATATGTTGAAAAACAAGGAACAAGGTGAAAGTATGCCCATCATCAAAGATGGTAGAAAAATATACGAAATTACCAAGATGTATAGCAAAACCGGCTTTCCAGACGACGAAATGAGTCTAGGATACAATATTAACATATATCAAGAAAGCATTAACAAAACATTTGTTGAATACCTCGTCAACTTTGACTTCTTTACCAGGGAGATGGAGAACTACGGATTTGTCGTGATTTCAAATGAAGAAGCGAGTCACATGAACTTACCCAGTGGAACAGGTATGTTTTCTGATTTATTCAAACAAATGGAAGATAATGTTGCGCAAAATCCGCGTATGAAAAACGACGTTGGTCAAGCACTTTATATGACACCAGAAGAAAAGCGTATTTCATTTATGAATCGCTATTTCGTATTCAAGAAGGTTAGGAATGTAAATATGACAAGCAAAGTGGCAACTGAACCCGAGACGATCAGTGTTCAAATTGAAGAGTTAGAAAAGGAAGAAACAAAGGTCAAACCCACAAAAGTGAAAAAGAATAAAAAGAAAGTGGTGATAGAGAAAAATTAACCGAATATGAAATGATATAAAAATAATTCTTCTATTTACATAGCGAGAATAATTATTTGATTTGATGACGTATTATCAATTACCTAGAAATAATTTTTTTACTTACAAATATATAGACTATATTGAAAAACATACACCACAAACATCCGTCATATCACAATCCCAGTGCGATTATTTATATGAGATCAAAAAACATATTGGATTAATAGAAAAAGATTGGGATATATTCAAAAAATATACGAATCCGTATGAGTATATACATACGAACCTTCCTCATAAAAATAAATACGTTGCATCATGTAATCCACTATCACGGTCCTATTTTAAAATGATTGAAATCATGAAAATATTCAAACTAGAGGTGAATTCTAAACCGATTCAAAGTTTTCACCTAGCAGAAGGCCCAGGTGGTTTCATTGAAGCATTATGTAAACAGCGCAAATGTCCCCATGACCGTTATATAGGTATGACTATCTTAGATGATAAGCACGACCCAAACATCCCTGCTTGGAAAAAAACAAAACATTTCTTACATCAACATAAAAACGTATTTATTGAGAACGGCGAAGACGGAACGGGGAACATTCTATCACCCGAAAATTTCAATTATTGTGCGAAGAAATACGGCTCCTCCATGGACTTAGTTACTGGAGACGGCGGGTTTGATTTCTCTAGTGATTTCAATAATCAAGAAAGTCATATTTCTAATTTGTTGTTTGCGCAAATGGCTTTCGCGCTTGTTATGCAGAAACAAGGTGGAAATTTCATTTTGAAAATATTTGATTCATTTATGCATCACACAGTAGACCTATTGTATATATTATCTTCTTTTTACGAGAAAGTAAGTATTGTCAAGCCACATACCAGCAGATACGCAAATTCGGAAAAATACGTAGTATGCAAGGGGTTTATATTCCCATCCAACCAACAGTTTTTCCCGATTTTATCGCGTGCGTTTGAAAAAATGACGAATAAAAAAGAAGGCCTACATATATATCGGTTTCTAACCATTCCAGTAAATTCATATTTTTTGAATAAATTAGAAGAGCTAAACGCAATCTTTGGACAACAACAAATAGAAAATATACATTACACGGTTTCGTTAATTGAAAACAAACACAAACAAGATAAAATAAACAATCTCATCAAAAACAATCTACGCAAATGTATAAACTGGTGCATGAAGCATAACGTAGAATACAATGTATTTGATGATTAATTACATCATACAACTTCCTCTTTAATAACGCGCCTTTTTCTTTTCGGTTTCTCTTTTCCTATTTTTTTTTGTTCCAATTCATCAGCATACGTATTGATGATTTTGAATATTCGTAAATATTCAGCCGCATATTCGGTTGGGATATAGCACGAGTCGTAGAATATACTACAAACCGTCCCGTGTGTATATATATTGCAACACAATTTCTCTTTTAATGCTTCATCCGTTAACGCGCCCCGCCATGCGAATCCCTCCTTAATAGACTGAATCGTCTCTTTTGAAACCGCATATTCTTTGAAATGCCTGGACAACATACTTATATTATTTACAATTTTGTCGATCAAATCCTTCTTTTTTGACGATTTAATAACGCGTATCATACAAGACGCTTTCGAATGATACGTCTCCCATCGGTATGAAAACACATATGGTAAGTTTCGTAGTTGCAACAATGTCATTTTTTCTAGCGTGCTTCTGTATGTAGATATATTCGGAGTTGCGCCTGCGAATTTCATAGCGAACGCATCGCGAGCGCTGAGAAAACCACAAATATACAGTTGAATGTCTGTAGGGACATATTTATTCTCAAAGAACATGACATTTTTCTGTTTACATTTGCTGCGGAATAAGTGCCGTTTCAATCCACACTTGATGTCTTTATTTACAAATTTAAGGTTATTATAATGCGCATGATCACATACTAATCGTTTCCGTATATGCAGAGAAATATTCTCTAGGTGCTTTTCTATATGTGGCGCAAACGTATTTGCGCCTATTCGTATCATATAGTGGAATGAATCTACTTGAGGGACCCGCAAGTAGTTCCCCGAATAGATAGTCAACATTTTGCGCATACAACACAGCTCATTGTACTCATCAAGTAATAGGTTTAACTGCTTGGTGTGATTACGAATAGCAGTAGCATTCATGTTTGATATAGTTGTTTTACATTATATCAAACTAATTACTCTCTTTCAATTTTATCCACCGCGAATATTCGTATCAGTACACTCCTTGTATACACCATCCTTACCAACACTTGGTGTCTTTTTGTTAGGATAACCTACCTTGTCTTTGATTGTATATCCATTTGCGGGCACTCCGTAAGCAAGCGCATTCGCTACATGCAGTCCATACGCGGACTTGTAAGATGCTGCCGCATCAGTAATGGTGTTGTATCTTCTTCGTGCGATTAGATCACTGGAGGATACCGCACCTTGTTGAGCAAACTGATAATTGTTCGGCTTATAATGTAATACATTATAGCGTAGTCTGTAACTGGCGATATTCGGAGAAAGATTGGTCTGGTATGTTCCACTTGTAAAACCAAGCGAAGTCGCTAATATACTAGCATTCAAAATTATCTTGGGCGCAGTAGGCGACGCAGGAGTAGTCCAATTCACCGCAACATCTCCTACCTCCGTAGAAATAGTAGGACGGTGAAGGTTCGTAGTAGTGTCAATTGGAGTTGCCGTGAATTGAACACGTTTGGTTAAATTATTAATTTGAATGTCCAGTAAAGTTGTCTTGGTTAAATTATCTGGCTGCAAGAAATAATGGTAGTTACTTATCATCTTATTCTGTAATATTGTGTTGATGTCTGATACATCGTAATATCCCGCGGATATGTCTACTGTGAACTGAATCTGTCCGTTATCAGCAGATATCCACTCGTAGTTGAAACTCGTATCTACCTTTAACTGGTATTTGTCACAGTTGGTTTGTCCAGCAGGTGTATACAAATTATTTACAGACAATCCGCTACCTGGCGTAAGTGTAGAATCTCCTTCGCGAATATAGTTGTATTGGTTTTGTTGAAACGTTTTACTGCGACTGTTCAAATATTGGTTTGCATTCGTGTAGTATTTTGACTTGTTATTCGCAGGATCGTAATTCTTTTTAATCATTCCACTGCTCCTCACACGAGACAATGCGTTGGACTGAGGCGATTTAATATCACATTCCGCACTACATTTGCCAGGAATTTCAGTAGCATTGTTCGGTCGCTGTATATCCAGTGTATTGACTAAACCATTTTTATCAGATGCCCGAGAATTGATTATTGAACCATTCGGCATATTTAGTAGATCAATTGACATAGACGTCCTTGGGTTACACCGGTCATTAGTTGACGCAATTTCACGACGATAAATTTTCAAAGGCTGTGGGATAAATAAGTTACGCGATTCTATTGTTCCGCTACGGCGATTTTTACGAATAGATGTAGTAATTTGTTCTATTGTTTCACCTTTCCATGATGGAAGAACAGAGATGGTATTTGTAGAAAATATCTCAGTCATTTAGTATAATATATAGTATTATGTTATAATATAATTATGAAATTATCTGTAAATATTCCTAGGGCTATCATGATTCTTCTGGTCGTGTTTTACGTGTTCATCATAGTTTCTCATTTTACTAAAAATTTAAGGGAGGGACTTGAAAACAACGAAGATACCGAAGACGCTGAAGAAGATTTAGAAGAAACGCAAGACGAAACCCCCGAAACGGAGGGCGAAGACGAGGAGGAATCTACCTTCTCTAAAATGACACGTCTTGATAAAGAAATTGATGAGTTACAGAAAGAAATTGACGACCGCAATGTTCAACTTGATGAGTTAAGAAAAACAATCGGTGAGGGAGAAAAACAACCTGCATCTGAATAATTATAAAATATAACAAAACATAATAAACATATGTTCATTTACTTCATTAGATAAATGAACATCGCTTTAAAGGTAAATCAATATTCTATTCATAACACCTATTTACTTGAAAAGAAAAACAATGTCATTGTGGAAGGCACATTCTCCAAAATACTGTATTCCAATCAGTTTTTTACCATGAATGGTGTATATTTTTACCTACCATTACAAGAGATAGAACTGAAGACTCATCTAAACGGGATATTTCTTCAGTTTCATCCGTATCAAGAAAACAATTTACGCGTTATTCAAGAGTTAGTTCGCATTGAATATAACCTTCTAGACTATTACAGAAGACAAAATCACAGCAACAAAAAAATATCAAACATATTGTCCAAACAGCTATACTCGGGATGCATGAAAATATATCGTGATTTGAGACGTCAATCTACGGATTTAGCCAGTGTTGGTAATATTCACTATATTATCAAAATATCTGGTATTTGGGAAACGGTAGACGAAGTTGGATTGGCTATCAAATTAGTAGTCGCATCTCATAATGGCGATTAAAATCCCATTTTCATTCCAGCGCGTCGTCGCCCAGCAGCAAAAGGTTTGTTTCCTTGTCTAAGGTCATAAGGGATGTTTTCATTTGGATTATTTGGTTTTTCTGTGTCAAATGTTTTGACATCGACAAACCCAGTTTCTTCGTTGATTTCATAAGTAAGATTTCTTATCGTATGATGACCAGTGTTGTCTGTATTAGACATAAATGCTTCAAATTCAGATCGGTTAACAATCTTTTTCAACCCATCTTTTAATTGTAAAATATTTTTATCCATTATTGGATAAAACTGGTCGTAGCTAATAGCCAGATTGTGCTTGTCCACGCGTTTCTTCAATGTATTGTCTTCGTAGCCCCATGCCCAGAAATTGGGGAAACCTAATGTTTTTTCAAAATCTTGTCCCATTATGGATACAATACCCCCCAGCGCAAACTTATATCCATAGAAATGTTTTACCACGCCTACTTTTGTTTTGTAGTTCAAGAAATTTTTTGTATACGGCATTGTATCTACATCATTGAACACTAATGTGATATTTTTATAATCGCTCGGATATTTGTTTTTCACCATCAAAAACCCGATATTTTTCATAGCACCTCTGTTAAAGTCGCGCGTATCTGTCTGGTGAATATAATAGATTCTATAGTCCTCATCTGGAATATCTGCCATGACTGTTTTCATGTGTCTAGTAAAGAATTCTTGATGTTGTGTTCGGTCTCTGTATGGAACAATAAATACAACAGACGGAGGGTTCACCTTCTTCTTGGCCTCTTCGTCTGCCTTCTTTTTGGCCTCTTCGTCTGCCTTCTTCTTGGCCTCTTCGTCTGCCTTCTTCTTGGCCTCTTCGTCAGCCTTCTTCTTGGCCTCTTCCTCAGCCTTCTTTTTTGCCTCTTCGTCTGCCTTCTTCTTGGCCTCTTCGTCTGCCTTCTTTTTGGCCTCTTCGTCTGCCTTCTTTTTTGCCTCTTCGTCTGCCTTCTTTTTTGCCTCTTCGTCTGCCTTCTTTTTTGCCTCTTCCTCAGTCTTCTTATTGGCCTCTTCGTCAGTCTTCTTTTTTGCCTCT
>Ga0209662_1000073_pt1 | contig 68030 bp, 67 predicted proteins | sample SaaInlV_150m_DNA_4_FD_184662 | JGI IMG/M metagenome (GOLD analysis project Ga0209662, IMG submission 184662) | Marine microbial communities from expanding oxygen minimum zones in the Saanich Inlet - SI072_LV_150m_DNA (SPAdes) (version 2) | ecosystem: Environmental > Aquatic > Marine > Intertidal...
TAATAGTGATAATACAGCAACATTGTCAGGAACTCCCTTACAAGGTGATGTAGGTAACAATTTGGTGGTTATTGTAGCAACCGACCCGGAAGGTGGTGTAACAAACCATTCATTCACTATCAATGTGACAAATGTAAACGACCAAGCCACAGGTCAATTAGAAATAACAGGCATAGTAATGGAAAGTATCACAATATCGGCAAATACAACAAATATTACAGATGAAGATGGTGTATTAACATATACTTATCAATGGGAATTGTCGGATAATAACCCAACGTGGACGAATATTTCAAACGCAACAAATCAAACATATGCCATACCAAAAGATCAAGGCTATGTTGGAAAATATGTACGTGTAAAAGCACAATCAACTGACCCATACGGTAATCAACAATCATATACATCAGCATCAAGTGAGATTTTAGTATTCAACGACCCACCCACTAATATTCAATTGTCCGGAACTGAAGTATACGAAGCGTATGAAATAGGACAAGAAATAGGAACACTCACTTCTTCTGATTTGGATTCTACCAGTTTTACATATGAAGTTGATAGTAATTTGTTCTCAATTAACAATAATAAATTATTCAGCAATCATGTATTTTCATATGGTTCAACTAACACATATACTATAAATATTACTACAAAAGACGAAACATTAAATACGTTCACAAAATCATTTGTCATTACAGTAAAGAGATTATGGGTATATACAACATTGTCACCCACAGAAGTAGCTATAGGAAATAATACAACTGACCTGGCGAATGGTACCGTATTAGGAACGAATTTAACAGGTAGCATTATAATCCCATCCACAATAGAGGATATAAATGGAAACACATACAATATTACCAATATTTACCAGAATGCGTTTACGGGTAGCAGTTTAGAAAAAATAACATTCTCAGGCGATACAACATATACTTTAGATATACCATTGAAACAAAATTTCCAAGTAATTCAGACAGAAGAAGAATATGTTTTACATCAATTGAATGAAATATAATCAACAAAAATCATAATATAATATATAATGGATTCATCAGAATTTAATTTTAAAGAAATTACTGAAGACGGTATTACATATTATATTATTCCCAAAGATACAATCTTATACCACGGTAGTAATAATATATCTTCCCCCGAACAGTTACAAGAAAAACGTCATACATTCTTTGCTTTGACAAAGGATTACGCACAAAAATACGCGAAAGAGTCAGGAAATATATTCAAGTTTCACGCGAACAAAGAAATGCGTTTAGTGGCTATAGATAAACCGAATGAAACCTTGTATCAAAATGCGCCTGTAAAAATACAAAAGATAATGAATGAAAACTATGGATTTCATAACGACCATAAACGTAAATCTATTCCAGATAAAGACAATACGTTATCTATGTACTTATGTGAAGTTGGATATGATGGATATGCCGCAAATAATATGAGTGGAGTGTCAAATGTCGGGGATGATGACCTGGACCCAGAAGTAATAATATGTGACAAGCAAAATTTAAAATTTATAGAAATAATACAAAATGAAGCTTCTGTTGGTCCTCCCCGAGTAGAAAGACCTAAAAAAAAGAGACCAACAGTATTTGAAACGCCTCAAAAAAAAAGTTCAAGTTTATTTGGAGATGATGATGATGAAGAACAAGGTCCAGGTTTATTTGGAGATGATGATGATGAAGAACAAGGTCCAGGTTTATTTGGATTTGATACACCTATAAAAGGTGGAAATAAAAAACAAAATCTATCTAATGTATATAAGAATAAAATAATGAAACGTCCTGTTCGCGCTGAAGATGGAACTTATACTGTAAAGGGAAAGAAATATAAGGAATTATTTGGTTCAAGAGAACAAGTACATAATGGAACCGCATATAAAACAAAGGCGGGTCTTACAAACGACGATATTCTAATGAATAAATGGGGAAGACTCGTTTCCGCAAAAAAACACGAAACCGCAAAGAAAGAAATGCGTTTAGAGAAACACGGATATTCGGCAAAGAAAGGAAAGTTCGGATACGTAAAGAAAGGAAAGAATACTCGTAAAAATAAGAAAGAGAAAAAGGAATAATTGTAATATAATCACTATAGTCATATTACAATTTAGAGAATGTACCACTCGTAAGATAAAAATTTATTATCAATAATATATTCTTCAAAATTATCAAAAACGTATTTTTCAAAATAAGATTTACTCACAATTAATGAAGTTCCTGATGAATAAAACTTACAATAATAAGTGTATGCGTCATAAATAGAAATATGATGATTTAACCCAGGCGATGTTACTCCATTAGAAGTGTGTTTATTTCGTATTAATTCTTTCATACTATCTAATGCTGTCTGAATATCTTGATGTTTATCCCACAATTCACAACAAATACCGGAAATGTATTTATCCCGTTCAATTTCAATAGTTGGAAAGAAATATTGTATTAAATCAATAATTTGTTTGTCATTCATATTAATGCTACCAATATTATTAATATTACACCATTTTTTGAATAATGAAACCACTTCTTCAATCTCAAAATCATACTCAGAACTATCCATCACAATTGTTTCATCCCAAAAATGTAAAAACTTTTGGATAGCAGGTAAATGTTTGCTACATATTCCAATGAACGAGTCTTGGTCTTCTGAATAATATACATTGAGTTTTTGTAATAGTATATTTTTGAATGTATTTAAAAACATGATATGTGGAAGATTTTTAGTATCAAGAAAATGCTTCCATAAATACTGCATATTTTTCCAAGTAATTTGTGGTGCTCGTATAGTACCATCTAAGTTTTCATGTACTACATTAGTTACGGTAGTTTCATTTGGTAAATTAATATCAAGATATTCTGTAATAAAATTAGTAATAAGTACATCAGTATCCATATTTTTCACATAAAATGCTGAAAACAATAATTCATTATCATTACTGGACGATACTATAAATTCGTCAGATGAGCTATATCGCAATGAATAATGAGAAGCTACACATATAAGGTCTAATGGTAAGTTATGTATAATTTTATTCCAAACATGTTCGTACCGAACCGTATCATTGATATTTACTAATCTACAATCAACATACGAATGGTCGTGATATTTATTTTTGAACGTCTGACCGATACTAATTCCTATTAAAAATTGACATACATAATTTAATTCTCTAATAAATTGTCGCGATGAAGGCTTAATGTAATGGATTAGGTGCGAATTTTTACGATAAATATTATCACCAAGAATTGTAAGGAAATATTTTGCTTCGTTTCGTGTTGTAAATAATGCTGGATATAATGCGTCAATAACACCTTGAATGGTATTCGATTCAGGTATGCTTGTAATAAGACTTGTATCCTTGATTCTTTTCATAATATTAATCTTTGTTCGTTGTTTCCAAGACATTAGATTTTTACCTCTTGTAATAGTAGTTAAAATATTATGCAATATATCATCTTCGGTTATAATCTGGTAATGTATTCCATTATAGTAAAAAAACCTATCCGTTGCTGAATTAAAAAAATACTGATTATCACTTAAAAAGGAGTGAATAAAATTATCTTGTTCGGTAGTCAATTCCTCAATGCGCGTTACACGTTGTTCGTGTGTATTTTTAATATTGGCGATGACATTCGGTAGTTGATTGTTAATATATGAATAAATTTTCGTAGTCATCCATTCATCATCTTGGAACTGTTTATAAATAGAATTAATTGTATCCGTTGATTTACTAATGCATTCATCAATCGAATATTTTTTGGTGGTTGGGTCAACTTGTTCCTCCATTATACAATATAATACATAAAACTTTATATTGTATTTTTTAAACTTATATGGTAACTACACTACGTAATTCATTATCTTGTTTATATATATCTTCACTATCCGCAATACTGGAAAGTAAATGTTTGGAAACAATCGCATTTGTATTCAATACTGCTTCTGATGATAATACAGCAAACCATTGATACTTCGGACGTCTTAGTATTTCGTCAGCAGGTATTAAAATACCATATGAATCCGGATGAAATTGAATGTATGCTTCTTCCATTAAATTTTCAAGTAATATCTGTTTTCCCTGGTTATTTTTGACACCAATTAATTCAGCACCTTGTAAATTCATCTTTTGATTTTGAATAGCTGTTTCGCACCAATAAGATAAATCGCCTATAAATTCATTTTGATTTGAATAATGTCCGGAACTATTACGTGATTTGATATATTCAATCAACTCTAATATAACTGGGTCTGTCTTAGACGCACCTATAAATGATAAATCCGGTGAAAATAGCTTATTGCCTTTGCTCTTAAGAAGATTTGTATTACGATTGATATTTTCACACACAAATGGTTTATTCCAGGCAATACCAGTTTCATAAAGTTGCTTCAAGTTTTTAGTACAAACAAATGAATTAGGGACAGTCATACCACCATAGAAATAGATTAACTGAAGAATCCCTAATTCGCGTAAATGTGCTTTATTCGGTTCGGCAACCTTATTTAAATCAACATCCCAAGAAGGAAGCAATTTACTAAATGATTCATCATCTATTAAACAGATGTTGAAATCTTTTCCACATTGGTCTATGATAGTTTTAATTGTTAAATGAATATAGGGTTGATTTAAGTCGGTAGTGTTACGAGAATAAAAATCTTTCCATTTTCGGGCGTTTACTCCATATTTTGTATGAATCCATATCTTAGGACGATTATGTCCGTATAAAGGAGAATCATTTAATAAATATTTCTTGATAAGTTCATATTCATCATTCGTTTCAAAATTCTGTTTAAATTTATTTGCGAAGTAGCTTGCTACAAAAACAATACCTAATGTGAAAAAATAGGTGGATGTGTTTTTTGAACTAAATAACATTATGTTGTAATATATATTATAGTATTTTATTTTTTCATGGATACATTCTATACTGGTGTATTCATGAATGACTAGTAAAATATAGTGTAGTCAATATTATATTTTGATTTGTTATAATTAATTTTTGATGTAAACATGACCGCTTCTTGTTTGCATATTTGACGTAAAATAGTAGTGAAAGAATTATATGTGAGTTGTCTTTCCAGATAAAAATGCTTACCCTTATGATAATATTGTTTCAAATCATTACAAAAATCAATATGATATTCATTGTATATCATTTTTTTATATGCGTTCAAGTCAACTACATAATATGTTTCCTTTTTTAATGCGATTCGGTCAAGTAAATTATATAATAGTGTTAATGGTACTCGTTCTTTAAATATCTGGGAATTCATTAAAAAATGTGATTATATAATAGTTTATATATAAATTCCTAAATACTAATATACTACATGTATATTGGTATTTTATTTATTGGTAGGATTATTTTGCGTTAGATGTGGTTTGTTTTAATTTTTCTAAGTACAAAATGCCATCCATTAGTTCTTCTTGTGCGTGTTGTATCCAATCCGAAGTAGACAAATCTGTACGATCTAAATTGGTACCATATTTCTTTTGTCCGAAATTTGCACGATCTACGAAGCTATGTAATACACTTTTCACTACACTATCTAATTCGGTACAATTAATTATGTTCTTGTTGTCGCTCATGATAACTATATGTATGTATACACGTATGTCTTTATGTCAAAAGTGAGTGTAAATTATTTGTAAATAATGCCAATTCGATTTCGTCTTCATGGACGTTATGAACGATAGTAATGTATTTGCATAAAAAGGGTATAATTTCGTATTTGACATCTTCACTTAGAATTGAAGTTTGTTTTACAAAGGAAATAAAATAATCAAGAATATCTATTACTGAATACCCACAATCAAAAATATTATAAAGTGTATGTATTGCCTTATGAATTTCATTATTCCGAATATGAATTATATATTTTTCCAGTATATCATCAGATATTGTAGACACCAACTTTTTACACAATTGTATGTCGATAGGCATATCTAATATATAAATCTTTTCAACAAAATTAATCATTAAACGGATTGAGTTATCTGCTATTTTTAATAAATATTCTTTGGACTCTTCATCTATAATAATTTGTTCGGTTTCTATTATTTTATTCATAATATGTGTAATATCTGATTGTGTAGGTTGTTCTATACGAATAATATGTGTTCTCGATTGTATACTTTCTATAACCTTTTGAAGATTCCCACATACAGAAATAAAATGAATGTTGTTTTTGTATTTATCTATATAATTTCGAAAAACTTGTTGACTTTGTTCATTAATACTATCAATATCATCTACAACAACAATCTTTTTCTTACCATGTATAGAACTCCTTGATTGACAAAATGTTTTCATTTCAGTTCTAAAATACTGTATTCCCTGTTCCTTTAGATTATTAATGAATAATGTATTGTACTCGGGAAATGAAGCAGTCTTAGATAGACCATAATATTCACGTATTATAGCATACAATAAGCTGGTTTTCCCGGAACAAGCATTACCCACAAATAACAAATTTAAATTGTCTAATTCTATAAGTGTATGTATGGTTTGTTTCAACTTATCATTTATATAAAAGTCATTTATATAGTATGGTTTGTATTTACTAATAAATGTACTATCTAATTTTGATTTCATACTGGGTGATGAATATAATAGGTTTCATAAATTTATATCATTTATAATTAAAATATTAAAAAGAATTGTTGTCTTATTATTATAAATGCCTTCTCATTACGAAGTATTGGGAGTAAATAAAGATGCTACCGAAGTTGAAATTAAAAAGGCTTATCGTAGTGCGTCGTTGAAATATCACCCAGACAGAAATCAAAGTAAAGAAGCGGTAACCAAGATACAACAAATTAATGAAGCATATGAAATACTCAGCGATAAAGAAAAAAAACAAAATTATGATAATGAATTAAATGGAATAAGACCAAATCCATTTCAACAAGTCCATACAAATTTTAACACTGATTTTGGAGATATTAATAGTATGTTTAATATGATGTTTAATGGTAGACCGTTTCATCCAGGTATGCCAAACGTTCAGGTATTTCGTAATGGTAATTCAACTACACATGTGTTTACAAGTAGTAGTCATGCTGGTCCTCCTTCTATGATAACCAAGAATATTGAGATAACATTCGAACAATCGTATTCTGGGTGTTCTATTCCAGTGGAAATTGAAAAATGGATTCAACATAATGACAAGAAAGAGCCATTAGTTGAAATCGTCCAGTTAGAAATATCAGAAGGAGTTAATCATAATGAAAAAATTATAGTCAATGGTATTGGTAATCAAAACCAACATGGTAAAGGTAACGTACAATTTATTATACAAGTTAAAAATAATACTATTTTTAAAAGACAAAACTTGAATTTATTATGTGATAAAAAAATATCACTGAAAGAAGCATTATGTGGATTCTCGTTTGAATTCGTCCATGTAAGTGGGAAAAAATTGTCTGTCAATAACAATAATCCCATTACTATAATAAAAGACGGACAAATTCAAGTGTTTAAAGGTCTTGGAATGAAAGATAAAAATAATACTGGAGATATAATTTTCAAGTTTCATGTTATATTTCCGGTTGAATTGACTGATACACAACGAACACATTTATTAGAAGGGCTGCCATAAAATATTCTTGATAACAAAAATATTTTACACATTTGAATATTTAAGAAATTCTTTTAGTAGGTATTTCTTTATCAACCAAGTAAATAGAATTTTCAGTTACAATAATAAATTCTGAACCTGATTTGAATATCTTTATTATTGGACTCGTATATTCATCTTCGCTCTTAACAAGTAATTTCTCTTGAGACTCCTTAACTCCGATTAATGATTCCTTCTCGATAGAGGAAGTCCAATAATCCATCATAATTGGTTTATCCTCAACAATTGAAAGTTTAGTAACATGTTGCAATGTAGTGTTTTCCGGTAATCTGTAATTACCGGCTGATGTAGGTTGAGTTGTATTGTCTTGCATTTTTTACAATATATTGTATTACTCTTAATATTACTTTATATGGTTAAATTGTTAAATAGTTATTATACAATATATTTTACGTCTATTTGTCATTTCTTAAATATACATATTATGTAACTTGTTATGAACGCACACAAGACAAATAAACAACATATTATAGAAACATATTATGATGTTTTGAAAGATTGTATTGACAAAATTAAATCATCGGATATAATAAATTCGTCCACATTTTCGAATCAAAGCTTATCTGTAGGCATAAACGCAATACATCGTGTATTTGAATATACATTATTAAAAACAAAACAAGTAGATAAGGCGTACTATCAAGCACAATACGCATATCAATATTTTATAGAGTATGTAGAGCAGGTAAATACATCTCATTTTGTGAATAACTTAAATCATAAAGATGCTATTATGTTTGTGTATAAAAAGGCAATTTTTGACGTACATGATGGCAATGAAAGTGAAAAAACGAACACGCTAATTAATATAATGACTTCATCTTCCGAACAAATAAATATTAATGATAAAGAATGGAGAACATTATTTATAAGAATGTCTAAATTCATAAACGCAGTTTTATGTTGGAATAATTACTTATATGATTTTAATTTTAGAGTTGAAATATGTGACCGATTTTTGAAAGATTATTTATTGAATATTGAACGATTAGACTTTACAACTTATTATTTGTCGTATATGCATCAAAATTTTCCAATCGAACAAAAACAGTATATAGAATTACTAAGTAAAATGCTAACACGAAGTATAAAAACAAAACGTATTCGTAGTGGTTCTATGACAGACACTGAAAAAAACGATATAGTCTTTGATAAAATATCTATTGGTAATAATAATTTTAAAAAAAAATTTGATACGCTTACAATTGATGAATTTGTGTTATGGTTATATGAATGATAATATTTTTATTTGCTAACTACTTCTGTATAGTAGGTTGGTGTTAATAGGATTGTTTTTTTTCTTACCTTTTCTTTTTTTATTTTTGTTTCGGTATTCATATTTGTTACCGCAATGGTATAGTATTCATCATGTAGTACTTGTTTTATAGATTCATAAACAAATCGTAATATACGTTCGGTACAATTTCCAACAATTAGACAACTACCTGTACGAAAAATCATAAATGATATTTCAGAATATTTGATTGCGTTGTCAAGCTCACTCATTTTCATGGTTCTGTCAGCATGTACCAATTTTCCACATTGATGAGTTCTATCAAATCCGACATCATGATTGAAATAGTACTTGCATTTTACACCCGGATAACTACATGGGTCATATGCGGTTTCTATATTGTACTTAGAACTACGTAATATATTGTGTAATTTATCACGATCTATGTAAAATCCACAGTTGAAATTCGAATTAATTAATACATTACTTTCTATATCATGTTCTAAAAATTCTAACGAACTGGCAGTATAAGAAGTTAATAAATCTAATATCATTTGTTTTACAATGGATAACATTTCAAGGTTTAGCACTCCAGGTATTTCCAGTTTTCCAGTATTAAATACCTTTACATGAATCTCACGATATTGTTCGTGAAATTTAAATCTTAAAATCAAAGCAAAACAGTTATAAAAAGCATTTTTTACTTTACCACGACAGGTCATTATATCTTTTTTAGATATTCCAATCGTGATTTTTCGTTCATCCTTAAATTTTATACGTCTTGCATCTTGATTTATTATTTGCTTAATAATTACCTCGTTATAGTAATTTATGTCTTCTAATTTGCGATAATACTCGTCCAACTCTTCTTGAGTCTTTGAAACGATTTTAATTTGTTTTTTTATAATACCTGATTCCGGTTTCCAATAGTCAGTTATTGGAATTTTCCAAAATATGTTTTGAATATCTATAGGTTGGTTTAAAAACAATACCTTAGTGGTTGTTGATATGTATAAATCCTCACATTCGGGGACATCTCCACTAATTTCTTCCGTAATGTTTTTTTCATTAAATGACGGAGTTGAAGATGTTCCACCATAATCATTTGTATTTTGACATGATAGGAAACTATCCCATTCATCATCTATCATATTATCCATTTATATTAACTATTGAAACAATATAGATATATTTATATTGTTTCAATTTTATGTATTGCCGTCTGTAACATTCAAACAAAAATAATCTAAAATCGTATTTAAATCAGATTTTTCGGTATGTATTATCACTTCCATATTGTCTAAAAATGGTTGATTAATATTTTCAGGTTTATTACGAATTATATAATTAAAATACTTTATAAATATACTTTGTTTATCTATATTGTATTTTATACTTATCTCCTGAATAACTTGTTTTAATTCATCTATGCGATTATTACAACGCAACTCATATATTTTATTCCAACTTTTATTTGTAATAATACTTCCATCCCATTTTAATAAATTCTGATTTAATTGTATAAAATTTATCATACTACGAATATCTGACCTGTATGTTTTTTGAATAGTTTGTATGTCATTATCAGATAATTGTAATTGCTCTGATTTGGCTACATTTTGTATGAAACTATAAATCTCATTTTCGGGCAATTGGTCGAATCGTATACATATAAATTCACATTGTAATGATGATACTAATTTACTGATGTAATTACATATCAAACAAAAACGAACATTATAATTTGTCGACTGCATTAAATATTTTAAAGCTTGTTGTGCGTTTTTTGTCATATAATCAGCTTCATCTAATATTACAAACTTAATACCTGATTGAAAAAAACTATTCGATTTTACAAACTGTTGAATTTGATTACGTATAATATCAATTCCACGTTCATCTGACGCATTTAAATGTATTACATTTTCTTTGGTTATTTTACTATGTTTTTGTTGGTGTTCGTTTATCAAATTAATAATGGTTGTTGTTTTACCTGTACCAGGAGGTCCATAAAATAATAAATTTGGAAAATAATCTTTGTTAATTATATTTTTGAATATAGTTCGATTTATAGGGTCTAATACGATTTTTGAAAAATTACTTGGTCTATACTTCTCAACCCACGGGACGCTTTGAGAAACACTTGTCATATACACATTATATACAAGTATCATTTATGTTGATTACTATGAATATCTAAAAATTGAATTTAGTAGATTATGTTTATATTTTATAAAAATCATATAACAATAATTTATCAGACATTATAAGGAATGTCTAACCATCGTAACGGATATTTGGAATTAATACTAGGACCTATGTTTTCAGGGAAAACTACACGATTAGTAGACATATATAATACAGAATATAATAACAATAAAAATATTAAGGTCATTAATTTCAGTGCGGATACCAGATATCATGATTCTATGTTATCTACACACGATAAAGTTATGATTCCGTGCGTGTTTTCACATACAATAAGTGAAGTATGTGAAGAACACATGATATATAACTATGATATTATACTGATTAACGAAGGTCAGTTTTTCCCGGACTTATATGAATCCGTATGTGAACTGGTTGAAACACATAAAAAAAATGTTTATGTATGTGGATTAGATGGGGATTTTAAACGTAACAAATTTGGTAAAATGTTAGACTTAATTCCTTTATGTGATAACGTGACAAAATTATCAGCAACATGTGTTAGTTGTAATAAATCCGCAATCTTTTCAAAACGACTATCTACAGAAGAACAACAAGTTATTATTGGGTCGTCTAATTATGCTCCAATGTGTCGTGGGTGCTATAATGAATAATTCATATATTCAAAGATGTATATTTTTATGCATAATATGTCAAATACATTTTTTAAACCATATAAAGTTATTTGAGTTATTTACGTATATAACACTTATGGAATTATCACCGGAAGAACCTATAAAAAAGAAGAGAGGGCGTAAAAAGAAGTCTGAGATGGTCGAAAATGATACTGCTGTCCCACCAGAGGAAAAAATACCTAAGAAACGAGGACGAAAACCGAAAGGGGGAAAGCTAATCGTCAAGCCCGTTGATAATATGAATGAAAACAATAACATTACAAATATTATTCTTCATCTAAAATGTTCCATGGATGACATGACTTTACATAATAATAACATATATGGTAATGTAAGTGACCCGTTACAATATAATCCATCAGCACCACCAACTGTAACAAGTTATGATGATTCTTTTGTTAATAATTTTTCTTTATATGATTCTATCGATAAGCCCCAGCCAACACATATAGATAATACCCAAATAACTATGGTTGAAGATAATATATGTTCTGTATGTAAAGACGTTGTGAAACCGAATCATGATATTGAAACAACTGATACTGATATTATCAGTATGAAAGATATTAATATGAAACTAAAGGAAATTAAATTACAACTATATAAAGCTGATTATCCGGATAAGAAATCGGCATGTTTTTGGTGTACTTATGAATATGATAATCCGTCATGTTATATTCCAAAATATGATTTAGATAATCAAACTTATGCTTATGGTTCATTTTGTCGTCCAGAATGTGCTGCTGCGTATTTGATGAAAGAGAATATAGATGATTCTATTAAATTTGAAAGATATCATTTATTAAATCAAATATATGGAAAGGTTTACAATTTTAAAAAAAATATTAAACCCGCGCCTGACCCATATTACTTGTTAGACAAATTTTATGGTAATTTAACAATACAGGAATACAGGAAATTATTGAAATCAGACCACACATTATTAATAGTTGACAAACCTATGACACGAATACTACCAGAGCTTCATGAAGAGAATGAAGATTTAATGAATAATTATAGTTCTTCTTCCGGGAATAACAATATGGGGGTTTACAAAGTCAAAAAACAGAGTGAAAAAAAGAAAGGTCCAAGTAAAAGTGAAATTATTAAGGAAACATTTGGACTATAATTAGATTCATCAAAGTGTAAAAATGATATAAATGGAATATTATAGATATTGTATAATGACAACTACAATATCTATTAAACTTATGGGCGGGCTTGGGAATCAACTTTTTCAGATTTTTGCTACTGTATCATATGGGTTAGAATATACATGTAACATCATTTTCCCATATACCGAACAGTTACATTCGGGAACTGTACGCAACACATATTGGAACTCATTTTTGATTGGATACCGAGACATGACTACACATAACGAAATATGTAAGGAAACTAATGAATCACTACTGTCAATGCCTGTATATAATGAAAAATCATTTGAGTATAATAAAATTCCACGCCCTAAAGGTCCAAAAATGCTACTACATGGTTATTATCAGAGTTATAAATATTTTGATAAGCATTGGGACAGTATTAAACAAATGATACAGCTTGACGACCAACAACAAGCTATTAAAAATGAATATATTGATTTATTCTCAAATAAAGAAACCATTAGTCTGCATTTCAGAATAGGAGATTACATAAATATTCAAAATTGTCATCCGATTATGCCATATCAATATTACTATAATGCTATTTGTAATTTAACCATGATTAAGAATAGGAAATATCGTATTTTGTATTTTTGTCAAGATATTGATAACACAAAGGTTTCTGGAGTAATCAGACGTTTGTCACGTATGTTTACGGACATAGAATTTGTCAAAGTGAATGATGATATTGACGATTGGAAACAGATGCTTATTATGAGTGTATGTTCTCATAATATAATCGCAAATAGTACATATAGTTGGTGGGGAGCATATTTAAATCAAAATGAGGATAAAATGGTATATTATCCAAATAAATGGTTTGGTAAATCACTACAACATAATACACGTGACTTGTTTCCATCGAATTGGGTGAATGTTTACTGGTAAATATAAAATTGAAAATGATATAATGAGATATTGATAGTAATATATATTATAACCATGGTATCCAAGACTGAATTACACATGAATTACACTGCTATTACGCATCTACCTATTGTTCAAAGAACTCTCAAATGTGTTAGTCGTTTAACCAGAGAAAATAAAGAACTAAAAAAGGAAAATGACATGTTGAAAAAAATGATTGACACATTATTTGATAGGCAATTGTCAGGTAATACTAATTGTTGTGGCGGGTGTCATAAATCAACCCAATCACCCATATCAGAAGTTCATATTAAAAAGGAAAAGGTTGTTATTGACATATCAGAAGAGACTGAAAATATTACATATGAATTGCGGGACTCTTGTAATAATTCGGACAAACCTTTTGCGTATGATCTCAATAGTGATCTCAATAGTGAAACCATAGAGAAGGACACCGTAAGTGATAATATTAACTGTAATGAAACTAAAATTATTAATAATATTGTAGAAGAAACAAGTAACGTCATGGAAGTCGAAGAATCTGAAGAGGAAGAGGTTGAAGTCGAAGAATCCGAAGAGGAGGAAGAAGTCGAGGTGGAAGTCGAAGAATCCGAAGTTGAGGTAGAAGTTGAGGTGGAAGTCGAAGAATCCGAAGAGGAGGAAGAGGTTGAAGTCGAAGAATCCGAAGAGGAGGAAGAGGTTGAAGTCGAAGAATCTGAAGAGGTTGAAGTTGAAGTCGAAGAATCTGAAGAGGAGGAAGAGGTTGAAGTCGAAGAATCTGAAGAGGAGGTAGAAGAGGAGGTGGAAGTTGAAGAATCCGAAGAGGAGGAAGAGGTTGAGGTGGAAGTTGAAGAATCCGAAGAGGTTGAAGTTGAAGTCGAAGAATCTGAAGAGGAGGTAGAAGTCGAAGAATCCGAAGAGGACGAGGTATACGAAGTTACTATTAAAAATAAATCATATTATACAACAAACGAAACAGATGGACCTATCTATGCCATTCTTGACGATGAGGATATTGGAGATCAAATTGGTGAATTCAAGGAAGGAAAACCAACATTCTATAGAAAAACTAAAAAGTAGTTCTAATTCATAGCTATATCGTAACCGCAAACAAAAAATATATTGTATATATTTTTTGTTCTATATCTCATAATTATCTTGATTTTTTTGTTGTATTTTTTGATTTTGGTTTTATTGTTTTTGTCTTATTTCCACCTACAGATTTAGGTTTGGTATTTTCGTATGCTATTATCTTATTTAATATAGTTGAATAAAAATCATATTTTAATATATCATTGTCTATATTTTGTAACTGAATTGGCAATTGTGCGGAACCTTTCTTGTTTTGCTTCAAAATGTCTATTTCGGTTTTGTATCTGCCATTTAATCTATTTATTTGGTCCATAAAAGAACTTTTGGCAGATGTAGATGCTACTGATTTACCAAGTATATCGTATAGTTCTTGATTCTTTTTTATAAAACCAATTAGGTCATCGTCCTTTATAAATGGTCTCATTTTGTCTAATATTTCTTTATTTTCTGTCATATTAAATATTTGAGAATAAAATAACTCCTTATCTATAGCATTGGTTGATGTATTCATATTCGTCGTTTTTTCTTTGATATTATTTGTGGATGAATTATTATTATACTTTTTTGATGGTTTACTTGAACCATCTTCAATTGAGTATATGGATTTTTTAGTTTTTAATATTTTGGACGAGTCAGTGTCATATACAAGGGTATTCAATAAATTTCCTAAGTAATCATTCGTGTAAGGACAGTATACTTCTTTTTTATTTTGTTTGTTTACCTCCCCTTCTATTACATCTAACATAACAAATATTTCTTTTTTTGGATATTCATCATTGTATTCTATATTAATATTATCAATGCCTGTATCCAGTATTTCACAGGGTATATGTATATCTTTATTATTCAGTACATAACGATTGTATAACTTTTCAAAATCATCGTAGAATTTACTGGTATAATTATTATATTTATTTATTATGTTTATGAAATCTTGTTTGGTAGAACGGTCAGTGAGTCTGCTTTCTAATTCAGACAATTTATCTTTCAAATCTTCCTTTTGAGATGATGATAAGACCTTTTCTGTTAAGAACTTATACATTTGTTTTTTATTCATTGTTGTTATATCAAATTCAGGTATACTCAATAGTTCCATGTTAATACGTTTCTGTAATTCTTTATTTGAAGATTCACGATAAGGAAATCGTAATTTGGGTAATAGTCTATTTCGTAAATTATATGATAATTCTTTGAAATTCACTACACTGGAAGCCAGCCTATTTTTTTCAGTGTTTAATATTTCGGGATTTTCTGGGAATCTTTCTTTATAATTACGAATTACATCTCCAACTGTATTCATAATTTTATTATATTCTGGATGATTTACAATATCATTCAACCATATCGCCTTTGTGACTGTATGTGGTGCTCCATTTATTTTTACATATGAAAACTTTGTATTGGCTGGGTTATAAAATATGGATTTATTTGAATCTTTATTCTTTAATATGTCTAATGACTGATGAATATTATTGACTATAAAATATTTGGTTGAGAACAATAACTCAAGCATTATCATTATATTCTTATTTGAAATGTAAGATTCATCGTATACATTGTTAGTCGGTTTATGTTCGTTTAACATAGCTTCAAAATTATCTTTATCGAAGAATATACTTACTATTTTATCGTAATCCAATTTAGATAAATAATCTTCCGGATACAGTTGTTTGGTTGTGATGTATGGATATTTATCAATGTCAGGAAACGATTTATGTTCTGGATGATACAATACGTCTTTTGTAAATTCAATGGGTTTATTGTTCGTCGCATTTGTTAATAACGTTATTTTTAATTTTTGAATGGCTAAACTCATTTTGATGTATACTAATTATATTATGCAAATATATTATTCGCATAATAATACCGTCCTTATTTCATAGAAAACCCTTCAAAATTATCGTCTCGTAATTTGTTTTGGGTTTTTGCTTTTTCTAAAATATCTTTAGCTTTTTGAACGTCGTCGTCAGTTACCTTGTCTGAATTGTTTTTATCGTTCTCTGTTAATGTTTTGTGATAATCCTGAAAATCTTCAGATAAAACACAAAATACACTGTCTTCATTAAATAAATATTCAGTGCATAACGTGAATATAAATGTGATGAAGAAAGCAATGTATATATCACGAGTACCCATCCACGCGATAGAGAACACTAACAATTGACGACTAAAGGTGTACTTCAAATACGATTCCATGGATTTACTCAGACCGATATTTACATATTTCGACACTATATTTAAGGTTATTATCATCAATCCTGCGAAAATTTTACTATCATTGATACGTTGTATATTAGCATGTAAATAGTCAAACATATTTTTTATATCAGACTTTACCATCGTATTATTTACATTATATTTAGATTTTACTTTGAGAAATTAGGTAACAGTTTTTGTTCGGTTTTTAATTTAGATTCTATGATAGAGAACTTGCATGTAGGAGAACATGCGTTACAGTAATCATTTTGAAATTTTAATTCAGGATATACGTGTTGAGCCATTTCATTTTTTACATTCATATCTTTGTGTTTTAAAACACCTTTTTGACAATGTTCTCTTCTAAATTCATCTTGAGCGGGACCATTTTCGATGACTGTGTTCTCACTGGAATCGTAATTTTCAAACGTTTCAATGCCCTTTACACCACAACTATCGCACGATTTAGCGGGTTTAGTTTCATTAAATTCGGGTTCTTTTTCTTCTTCTTCTTCTTCATCTTCGATTGTATCAAATGATTCTATATTTAGCATATTTTCTATACAATCCATTTGATAGAATAAAATAACCAACGCACATACAAATAATCCGAGAACTTTGTCAATCTTTGTGTAAAACATTATTACAAACACTGCCAACATCCTTCCTAAAATTGTATTACTGAATTTAACACATCCGCGATATTGAGATAATAATAAGAATATGACAATTATAGGTATAAACTGAGCTATAGTATTCGTATTTAGTTTCATTATATAAATTACCCTACATATTCTTTTACATTCTAATTTGGTTCCAGATTGTGAAATTAATATCTACTTATTTTTTAAATACAAATAAATATAATTATGTCTTTAGTAGCAACAGCATCCTCATGGACGAATGACGAATCATCTAATAGAAAAAGAACACCCAGTATTCGAAAAACTATTAAAATCAGACCACAAGAGACCGTTAATGAATTTAAATATGAAAATAATGGGTCCGGTACAATAGAACAATTTAAAAGTTCAAGTGATGAGCGTACTTCTCGTGTAACTGATTTATTAGACAAACTTACTTCTTCGGATGATGACGATAATAATAACAAGATGGGTGACTTTAAACCATTATCCCCTCCTAAAATAAATTCAAATAGTGATTATTCTGATGATACTGAAATAAAACAATATATACCTCCTGTACCTAAGTATTCCGGTGGCGCAGCTTCAGCGAATATTTTAGGTGAAATGAAAAATTACGGGGCAAATGATACTCATTCACAAACCCTTAGTAATTATAATCAAAGTTATAACAATAAACCCATTGCTGCATCCTCTCCTTATTATGCAAAGATGGGAATTACTGGAGCATCTTCGTCTGGAGATACTCAATTAATGGAAAAAATAAATTATATGATTCATTTATTAGAAGACCAACAGCATGAAAAGACCGCAAATATTACTGAAGAATTTTTATTATACACCTTTATGGGTGTATTTGTAATATTTATTGTGGATTCATTCGCACGCGCAGGTAAATACACCAGATAATCTAAACATCAATATCGTGTATACATTGATGTTTACACCCTTGGATATGTAAGTTCGCACAAAATTGATTTAAACATCTTATATGTTACATATATAACTAAAAATGAATGATAGTACTCTCGTTAAAGATGTTTATACTGAAAAAACACATATCCCAAAACCGATTTTAAAATGGGTAGGTGGAAAAACTCAAATAATAGATAAACTTATCCCAGATTTTCCAGTGGAAATAAATAATTATCGTGAAACGTTTTTAGGAGGAGGGAGTGTATTATTAACTCTATTAACGTATGTAAAAAGTGGGATTATAAAAATGCGTGGTAAGGTATATGCTTATGATTTAAACGACCCATTAATTTCGGTTTATAAAAACATACAAACACAACATGATGAATTGTATGAAAAATTGCAAGACATCATACGAGAATTTAATGATTGTGGTGATGGTGAACTAAATCGAAAACCAGCTAATATAGAAGAAGCAAAAACCCTGAGAGAAAATTATTATTATTGGATAAGAAGCGAATATAATAAATTATGCTTAAGTGATAAAAAGGATGTATTCGGGTCTGCCATGTTTATATTCTTGAATAAAACATGTTTTAGAGGTGTATTTCGTGTGGGTCCAAATGGATTTAATGTTCCATACGGACATTATAAAAATCCTGAGATTGTAAATAAAGGACACTTAGACGAGATACATAGTTTAATTCAAGATGTTGTATTTGAATGCAGTGATTTTAATACATCACTTACAAATGTAGAACCGAATGATTTTGTATATCTCGACCCTCCATATGCCCCAGAAACAAATACATCATTCGTAGGATATACAGAAAAAGGATTCGATATAGAAAACCATCGTAGTCTATTTAAATTAATACACGTGTTAACCGATACAAATAAAAAAATAATGTTAAGCAATGCTGATGTAAGTTTAGTGCGTGAAAACTTTACAAGTGAAAAATATAAGACGTTAACTATTTCATGTAAAAGGTCAATTAATTCTAAAAACCCAGACGCAAAGGCAAATGAAGTTATAATACGAAATTACTAATTAATTTTATCCAATATAGGTGATACCAAATCACTAAAACGAATATATTCAATCTCCCATGATTTTGCTATATCTAATATTTCTTGTGTTTTTTTTGTAATATTGTCACCAAAATATTTTGTCTTTCCATTTGTGAATTCTTCTTCTTGATATGCTACACATACAATCTTGAGCGGTTTTCCGTATAATTCAGGTATATTCTGATATTTGATAAATGTTCCATATACCTTTTCCCCAGCAGTTCCTGAAACCCACCAATTTGATGTTTTTACTTCATACATATATTCGTCTGTCTCCCAGTCAGGTTCAAATCCGTCTTTTCGAACCACTTTTCTTGGGTTTTCGCCTCGTAACTGTAGTACATCATAAACCAGTTTTTCGCCTAATAGTGTGGTCCATTGTCCGTTATTTGTTTGTCTTATCATTTCATTTCCCCATTTTTTTTCTTTTTCTTGCGCTTCTTTTTTTTGGTGTGCGATAGTTACACCGGATTGTTTTACTATGGCTTCTGGTTTTGTTAAAGCCCATCTTATACGTTCTTTTAGGTTTATATACACATCACCAATCTCAGTTTGGGTGGTTATCAATTGCGTATTTTCTATGTCAATGAATTCAGTCATTCGTTTTACGTAAGTTGAAATATGATTGGTTATATCAATTTTTTGTAATTCATGTAATAATAAGTGTTCTTTCAGGTAATAATGGAGAACATGGGTAAATGAAATTATATAAATAATAAGCTGTTTTGTTCTCAAAAATAGGTCTATTATACGTTTCCCATAGAGGAATTATATGATTATTATGTCCAATGTTCTCAATCATTAACATTTTATATTTGTTTTGTTTTTCTTTTAAGACCTTATACATACTATTTATAAAACCACTGTAATAAACATTATTATCATTCATATTTTTTATACTTGTCGAGAACATTAACACATTTCCTTCTATATCTTCATATTCAGTGTATGTATTTTTAAAGAAATATAATCCATAAACATGTTCTTTCTGTCGTAGACAAAATATGTGAATTATCCCTGCTTTGATTTGTGACAAATAATAAGATGTATCCTGCATTATACACATATCAAACATGTTCTCCGTATTTTCATAATTGTTATGTGCCATATTATACAAATAATCGGTTAAAATATGGATATTTGTATGTTCTATTTTAATCAATTCACAATCTGTAGGTAAACTGACCGGATGTAATATAGGGATGTAATAGGTAGATGTATTGTATTTCACTACAGGAATAACCCCTTGGAATAAATCTATCTCTTTTTTTATCAAAGAGATGAGAACATCCGGATTCTTTGTTCGTTGATTATATTCATGCGTCTGTAACAATACCCTGTTTAATTTTTTTACATCACGTTCTCTCTTTACACATAAATAATCAATAAAATATAAGAGGTCAGTCGTATACACTTGTTCGGTTAATGTAGGACGATAAAACATTTTATATGGTCTGGATGTAATACATCCACTGGATTCAGGATTTACTAATATGGATGTTCCTTGTTCTCCTTTGTTTTGAATAATCTTCTCATTGAATATTGATACATAACAAGGTTCATTTGCCCCCGTTAATATGGAATCTATCTCCTTTTCAGTAATCGTATGTAATATTTTTTCAGAAGGAATATAATAACATTGAAGTAAATTAATCACATTTTGTTTAACAAGTTGAGAACATTCAGTATATGAAACTGTCTCTATTTGTTGAAAATCACAATATTTGGTTTTTACCGGACGGTATTTATATACGACGTAAGGAACACTATAGAAAAAACGCCAATAATCGTAACTATGAAATACTGGCTGATTATTCCAGAATGGGTATCGTATTTTTATATATGCGAACAGAACTAAGAAAAAGAAAAATAGAGAAGAAAAAATATATTGAATCATAAATCTAATATATTTTGGTAGATAATTTGTAGTTTTTTTCGGCATTAGTGTGGTCTTTCTAATACATATAAATATTGGTTATCATCTCCCAATGATTCCATATCAACTTTAGCGTGGAAGATAAATCCAACTTGTTTTGCCATATTTAAAATATCTCGGATGTCTTCCATATATAAGGTTTCTTCGTTGTGGCGAACATGGTTTGTTACTTTATCTGTAAATGACTCGGTAAAACTTACTATATTTGTTTCTTCTAAATTAACTGGAAATGAATAATGTGCTTTATACTTGAAATCTTCATATTCAGATGTTACGTTAGTTCGTCGTTTAGGCTTCTTATGTATTAGTGGTTGCCATTCAACCTTAGCAGGGTCCTTTGATTCAAACATACTAAACCGCTTTCTATCAACTAAATGGACGATTAAATAACTATTAGGTATCATCCAGTGATAGCAATTTGAAAAGAACTTCTTTTTATTTTTGAATTGATATAATGTGGTTTTCGTACATAATATATGCGTAAAACTCGCACGGTCAAACGATAATGGGTCATTTACATCAGCATTAATAAAGTCACTATCTGGATATTTTGTTTCAGCGTATTTAATCATGTCCTTTGATTTATCTACACCATATGCCGTGTATCCGGCTTTCTGTAATATGTCTACAGTACATCCGGTTCCTGACCCTATATCTAAAAATACACTATTATTTACATCTGGAGATGTTATCCTAACAATTTGTGCCAGTTCCCAATCTGTTTTCTCTTTGGTATCATGTAATGTGTCGTATATATCAGCAATAAAATCGTCATATACATCTTCATTGCGTTTATATACGTAAGGTTTACTTTGGTTAAATCCTTCTACTGTTTCATAAGGTATGTTCGTATTATTTAATATTTTTACAGTAGTATACAATAAAGCAATCGACACTAACCACTTATAGGTCATATTATTTGAGTTATTCGATGTTAATATAGAATTTATGTACTTCAGCATTTTATTAATAATTATATAATACACCATTATATAATTTTAAACTATCAATTTTTTATTTACGTAGAGTTACGTAACTGTGTACGAGTATGGTTAAAAAATTTATCCTTACCTATAATCGTATTCTCCACATTGGGATGAGGACGATTACTAAAGGTGTTTTGAGAGAATAATCCCATATGTGGCTGTTCTGATGGTCGGGAAACAACAGATACTCTATATAAATCACTATCTGATGATGGTACATACATATCTTGACCTAAACCTCTTTGTTTTGCGAATGTTTGGTTACGTAGTGTCGTTTCAATATCTATACCATTCATATATCCCGATACAGAACCTTTTGAAACTGCGGGAGTAAAGTTAGCACCTTGATTATAATCTATATAGGGTAATCTCTCTTCCGTAACTGGTTTGCGACGATTTACCATAGGGAATAATGCGTATTTTGTAGGCACTGGACGAATGTCAAAGTTGGGTTCTAATGGTGAATCAGAAAACTGACGACCACTAAGGCGTGTATTTGATTCATCTATATTTGTATTTTGTCTATATTGTACTGCTCGGTGAGTACCGAATATCTCGTAACTTGCATTTGTATTCATTGTTCTAAAATATATATTATTGCATATATATTTTACAAGGAAGAGTTACCAACAATAACCACCTTCTCCCATCTTTATTTGTAGATAATCTAAATGGTCGGATGTACTCGTACACTTGGTAGGAGAACAAGAGTTACTACAATTATCGTCTTCCGACCCATTTTCATCGTCACATAATGTATATTCCGTATTGGGTTCATTATACCATACTTCTTGTGAAATATGACGATACCCTAAAAACTCTTCTGGAACGTGAGGAACCATATCATAATAATGGGTTACGCGAATGGAATTAATATTATAGGTTTCAAACACTTTTGAGAAGTCTTTATTTCCTACTCTCGGAGAACCAAATGTAATTAGCGAATGAATTTTGTAGTTTTTTTGATAATATAAAATATCAAAGGCGTTTATAGTTGCCAACGCTGCACCTAAAGAATGCCCGGTAAGTAATAATTGGTTTGTATTGTATTTTTCAGTGAGTTCATCTATTGCTTTGTATACATTTGATTGTAGGGAATCAAATAGGTTATAAAATCCTTTTTCTACGGCAATATTTGTTTCCGGATAGGGTGTTGTTTGTGATACTTGAATATTTGCCATCCAATTCTGGATGTTCTCAGACCCCCTAAAACTGACAAAGATAGACTCATATTCTTCGTTGTATCCGAATATCACTTGTTCTCCATTTTGAATAAGGATATTGTCATAAGAATTCGTTGTATCGCATGTAATACAATCCCACATACTGGTTTGGGTCATACAATATGTTGCCTGAGAAATATTTACGGCAGTGTGGGTAAGGTGAGTATCGTAAGCGGTGGATAGATTGATTAAGAAGAATAGAGAGAAAATTAGTTGGAGCATTTTGTAATATGATTAGAAAAAATATAAACAAATGATTTGTATTATACATAATGAAAATTTGTATAATAGGTCCTGGATATAAACCAATACCCCCTACTGGTTGGGGAGCCGTCGAGTCAGTTATATGGGATTATTATATTAACCTCAAATCATCTCATGATGTAACCATTATCAACAATAAAAATCTCAACGAAGTTATTAATCAAGTGAATTCAGTAGTATATGATATGGTTCATATTATGTATGATGACCACGTGATAATTACCCCATATTTAAAATGTAGTAAAATATTTTATACATCGCATTATGCGTATATTACTCACCCTAATTTTGAAGAAACCCAGAAATGGTATTTTAAAAATATATTTCAACATGTTATCGCAAACAAAGAAAGACTTATATTGAATGTTATTTCAGACCAAATAAAAAAGGTATATATTAAATATGGATTTCCCAGTAACAAAATAAATGTACTACATAATGGTTCTCGTGAAGATGAATTCAAATATCATATAAATCCTATAAATAAGGGGAAATCTATTTATCTCGCAAAAATAGAAGAACGAAAAAAACAATATATTTATCAATGTATACCGAACATAGATTTTGTGGGAAACTATCATAATTCATCATTTGACGTATCCCAGCCAAATTACTTGGGTGAATGGAACAAAGACAAATTGTATAGTAATCTTAGTCATTATGGGAATTTGGTTTTATTATCTGACGGCGAAGCCGACCCACTTGTAGTGAAAGAGGCATTAATATCTGGATTAGGTGTAGTTGTAAGTGAATGCGCGTCTGCTAATTTGGATTTATCTAAAGAATTTATAACTGTTATACCCAATGACAAATTGACAAATATTTCATATGTGAATGATGAAATTATGAAAAATCGTGAAATTAGTATTATTCAACGAGAACAAATACGTGAATATGGTTTAAAAGTCTTTTCATGGAAAAATGTAATAAACAAATACAATGAATTAATACAATAATATATCATGAAAATATGTTTGGTTGCACCTGGTATCATGATTGTACCGCCAGATGGATGGGGGGCTGTTGAAATATTAATATGGGACTATTTCAATGAATTATTAAAACAAGGACATGATGTGAATATTGTAAACAAATTACGTTCGAATTCACAAGAACAACGGAACATAAATAGCCCTTATTGTCAGGAACTAATAAAGGAAATAAATGATGGCAATTATGATTTTGTACACGTACAATATGATTGTCTATTTCATATATTACCACATTTAACATGTAAAAAAATAGGGATTACAAGTCATTATCCATATATAGACCAACAAGAAAAGCATAGGAATGATGGTTATACTGGTATATTTAATTTTATGGTACAAAATAATAAATATTTAAATTTTGTATTAGCAGATAAAGATATTCAATTCTTATTAACAAAAGGATCCGATAAAAATTACATACATAAATTAGAAAATGGTGTCGATTACGATAGTTTTCTATTTAAATCACAATGTTTACATCAAAATAAAACTATATATCTTGGTAAAATTTCAGACCGTAAAGGACAACATAAATATTGTAATTTGAATAATATTGATATTATTGGTCCCGGAGGTGACAGTTTAAATAATTGGAAAGGTTCTTGGACTCGTGATGAAGTAATGGCAAAATTAACTGATTATGGAAATATGTTACTATTAAGTACTGGAGAAGCTGACCCATTGGTTATTAAAGAGGCTTTTGCGGCAGGTCTTGGGGTTGTAGTGAATAAAACATCTGGAAAAAATTTAATACCAAATGATTTTATTACAATTATTGATGATGATAAAATGGACGATATGGAATATATCCAAAATGCTATAGATAGTAATCGTATCAAAAGTAGTACAATGCGTAAACAAATCCGCAATTTTGCGGAAGTTGGATATGGATGGTCTAATGTTATGTCTAATTATATTACCAAAATAACGGATTTTAATTCAATTCAGAATGCGAATTTTAATAATACCACAATGGTTACCGCATTTTTTGATATAAATAGAGAAGAGAATGGCGACGGAAGGAAATTAAATGATTATCTATCATGGATAAAAAAAACACTTCAATTAAATTGTAACATGTATATTGTTACTGAATCTAAATTTGTTAATTTTATGAAAGAAAACAGACCCAACGGATATAATACCTTTATTAAAGAAGATACGTTAGAGAATGCGGATTATTATAAATATCTACCAAAAATGACCGAAATATTAAATAGTACTGAGTATAAAGATAAAATAGCTTACCCTAATCGTGTTGAATGTAAATTACCTGAATATAATGTAATACAATATAGTAAGTTCGGCTGGTTAAATGATGCAATACAAAATAACCCATTTAAAACCGATTATTTCTTCTGGATGGATGCAGGCATATCCAGATTTTTTCAAAATATGAATCTTTCTACACAGTTTCCGAGTTTATTAAAACAACAAAACGTTCTTAATCAAATTAGTAATCAATTCATTATTCAACAACGACAAGATTTACAAAGGTATACAATTAATGATAATTTTATATGGGGGGCTGATAACTTATTTAAAGGAGGAATGTTTGGAGGTTATAAGAATATTGTACTGGAAGTTAAGAAAGAAGTTGAAAGCATTTTTGTTAATGAAATGTTAGACAAAAATAATGTAAATAATGAACAACTCGCATTGGCGTTATTATGGAAGCAAAATCCAGACATATTTAAAGTTATTCCAGATATAAATAGTCATCCTTGTATATTATTATCTGTATTTTCATAAAAATTATAATTTGTATTCATAATTCAAATTATAATAAGGGTTATCCTTACACCAATGGTAATTATATTATCGTTTATGTATGAAAATTCTAATTTACACATTTGTAAATGAAATGCAAATAGGGTTCATCTTTAATTATATTATCGTCCATGTATTCAACTATTTCATTATCTGATATTTTTTTATGTATGAAATTTCGAATACTTGGTAGATTATAATCATCAAAAATTACTATTCCATTTTCTTTATTTAATAAGAATTTACTATGATGATAATCGTAGGCAAAAATATTTTCAGTATGTCCTCCATCCAAATGAAATAAATCATATGAATTCAATTCGTTTGGATTTTCCATAATATATTTGTTTATTGTTTCAACTGAATTACCAAATATAACATTAATTTTCGCATTAGGAAATGCGGATTTAATATAATTAATAGTGGGTACTGTATATTGATGACAATTTAAATCAAACAGTAAATATTCTGCGTCTGGATTAACAAGTAACATTAGTAATAAACTATGACAACCATTTACCCCAATTTCAACAATTTTTCGTTTATTTTTACATAAATATTGTAAATTTTTAATTTTATTACCAGTTCTTTTTGAATTCCAATTTCTAGCAGTTTTATCACATATTAAATTTCCTTCAACACGTTCATCATAGTTTTCTATAATATTTGACAAATTTTGTAAATGCGTGTTGTTGATTAACCATTCCCAAGGCACTAATTCTTCTACTGTCATATTAGAAGACATATCTGTATATATATTATAATACATGTTGTTTATATCATTTTACCAATTACCATCAAATGTTTGATATGTAAAAATTAATTCTTTATATTTTCCAAAGTGCCTATAACAAGTTTTATCATTTTGATGTAATCCTCCTAACATACAAAACCCTTGATGGATATAATTTATTTTATATTGATGTTTAAAATATTTTTCAAAAAAATAACTAAATAAAACAGGACCACTAAAAATTGGCACGTAACTTTTATTTTTACCTACTATCCCTTCCATATGAGATAAATGTATTTTTAAGTTTTTTAACATAGTTAGTAATATAGGATTGTTTTTATTTAATCCGAATAAAGAATTACTAATCATTGTTAAACGGAAATCATCACGTATGTTTACAAATTCATGTTCAAATGGATATCCCAATGGATTTATCCAACTACTATCAATGTCAGAATATATACCACCATGTATATTTACTATTTCCATCCTTAAAATATCTGCTTTAAATCCATAGTTGTTAATAAATTCATAAGAATCTTTACATATAATATCTAACTCGCTTATATGATGTTTTTCTATTTCCGGTAGTTCAACTTGTTTGGTATTATTATTGTCATACCATAAACAAACCTTCCAGTTATAATTAATTTGTTTACACTGGATTATGTTATTAATATATTTTGTTGGTATAACTGAACCAATCCATATAAAATGTATAATCTTTGGAATCGGTTTTAATTCTTTATTTTGAATATTACCATATATTTCATAATCTTTTTTGAAGTATTCTTCTTTATCATATTCGATATTTATATTATTTATCTTACTTGTATATATCTTACTATTAATGGATTCATTTTTCAATCTATTTATTATACCCGTATCTGTAGATGATAATTCTACATATGGTGTTGGTTTATATTCGATTGATTTATCGGATTTATAAAAAGTAACGTTGTTAATATTTGTAAAGTTGGTTGAAATATTATACTTTTTTAACAATCCTATCAACATATTTGGATTATTATTAAGTTCTTCATATTTAATATAATCTACATTTTGATGTTTATTCACTCTTAAAGAGAGATAAAATATCAACTTTTCGTAATACAAATCGACAGGGTTGGCATTCGTTTCAATCAAATTATTGTATTTATATTTAATGTCTGGACGACTGTTTGTAAAACTAATATCGCTTTCTATTTTGGTTTGTAAAAAATCTGTAAAAGATATTGATGTATTTGCGTATGATGAAATGCCCTTATTATTTAAAGGTACTCCTATTACATGATGAGGGGCATTATATAATGCTTTTAAAAAATGTTCCAATTCTTTTGTTATGACTAAAAATAATACATCGTTATGTTTTTCTATAATAGTCTTATCAAAAATAAAATGTTTATGTACTAATAATGTATCATATACTGGTATACCAACGTTTCCTTTTAACAATTGAAGTAAATAGTTAGTTCCACAATTTCTTTCACCTAATACATGAATTGATGTATACATTATACATTATACATTATATTTGTATGTTTTTATGTTAGTAAATATCTAAATTAGTTATGTTTGTATAGAGTTTTACATATAATTTTGCATATCGATTAATGATATATCAATATCTATTTTCACATTTTGTAAAAAATCTGCGGTTAGTTCATCATAGTCGTCTATAAACAATATAGGCCATTTTTCAAAATTTTTATAATATTCACCATTCTTTAACATAATTGGTATACATTTACATAATATGCTATCATATACTCTATATGAATCAATACCACATCCTCTGGGACATATAGAAAATTTACTATTTAATAGATGATTAAAATAATTATTATAATCATTATTCATTTTTCGAATACTTGTATCTTCCTGTGTATTTTCAATCAAAATAAAATCCTTATTTTTTATTTTATTATATGCGTCTTGTCGTGGATTACCAAACCATCTTTCTATTGTTGGTATACCAAAATTAGCATAACATAATGTTTGTTTGTCAATATTGATAGAAGTTATGGAATCAGGTATTTTGACTTGCCATGTGATACCAAGAGGTATTACTCTTACGTTTTTATGAAATATAGATGAAGAATAACATAGTATTTGTATATTAAACTCTTCAATTATGTTTATAATTCTATAATCAATCTTATCTGAATAGGGAATTAGCCTACAATCTGAAGTCAATCCGCTATATTTGTTATCAAATTCATATGTATTTGAAGTTTTCGGTGGTGGGAAATCACAGTCCGGATTTAATAAAATAATCGTTTTATTCGCATAATGTGTAAAGTTAAATTTATCCAGATTTTCTTCATTAAAATTTAATACATCGAATATAACATAATCATGATTTACTTTACATAAATCTTTACAATAGTTTTCCCATTTTGGTAAGGTAATTAAATTATCCATTATAATATATTCACGCGCAATATATTTATATTATTATAAATATAACAGTATAAATATAACATCATTATAACTAATTATAATGATGTTATTCAATAAAGTAATCGTATGGGGATTTCCTCTACATACCCATACACATTCATATATTCATGGTGGATGGGTCAAAGCATTCAAGTCATTAGGATATGATACACATTGGTTTCATAATAATGAATACCCAACTGATTTTGATTACAATAATTGTTTATTCATAACAGAAGGATATGCTGATGATAACATTCCAATTGTAGACACATCGACTTACTTCGTTCATATTTGTAGAAATCCCGAAAAATATTTAAATAAGGTAAAACGTTTGATTGAAATCAGATATTTGGTAGACCATATTAAAGATTGCAATTATAATTATGTTTTAAATAAAGACAAATGTGAAAAAATAAGTGATGCAACATATTATGAAAAATTAATAAATAATGGTGGATTGGCAAAGTATCATAATAATCCTATTTCTATGAATTATGAATGTATATATACGTGTTGGGCGACTGACTTACTACCAAATGAAATAAAAGAAGAATCAATACATATGGAAAGAGACAATTGTATTTACTGGTGTGGAAGTTATAGTGCTGGAAATAATCCAGAACTAAGAAAATTTGTTATTGAATCAGACAAAAATGGATTTCCTGTAAAATTTAATAATCCATGGCAAAGACCATTATCATATGAATTGGTACAGGAATTAACTATTAAGTCGAAATTATCACCAGATATCAGATGTAGCGGTGACCCTAATAAAATAGCCAAAGGAGAAACAGGTACTTGTCATAAATCAATTGGATATATCCCTTGTAGAATATTAAAAGCTATTAGTTACGGACATTTGGGAGTTACTAATTCTAAGCATGTATATGAGTTATTAGATAAAAAAGTGATATATAATGATGATGAAAGTGCATTATTTTACGATGCTATCAAAGAATGTAATAATTACGATTTGATAAAAGAACAAATGAAAATAGTAAAGGAAAAACATACTTATATAAATCGTATTAATGATTTGTTAACAGTATTAGATAAATAATTATTTTGTACGAAATACTCCTTCATTAATACCTAAAGAGCTTCTATAAAATTCTTTATATGGGTGGATAATATTTGATTTTGTAGTATTCGTCCATGCCTCTGTAGTATACCCCGATATCATTAATAAATAACTTAAAATCAAATCATTGGAATGCCATAATTGAAATTCCGTTTTACAAATACTATCAAACTCCTTGATTTCTTCAAAATCAATATTTTCAATACATTGTTTGATAATATCTGATTTTATAATCGAACCTCCTCCCAAATTCCAATAGTTAAATTTCATATTTGGGTATTTTTTATAAAGTGGAGAATCATCATTATTTATCATTTGGTGTTTATAATAATTTTTATTTAAATTACCACCACTATGGGTTGGGAATTGCGTTACAATATCTGTTATAAACACGTCATCTTCCAATAAAATTAAATAGTCTGTGTTACAATATTCTATCGCCATTAATATACAATTTAAAAATTGTTTTGCACACTCTTCATTTGTAAAACAATGGCATAATTTATTGTTAACTACTCTTCCACCTAAAATATTTATAGGTGAATAATAATAGTTACAATTATATTTTACAGCTAAATCAGATAAATCATCACCATTATCACATATTAAGAATATAGGATTGTTTGGATATACAGTTCGGGTTTGGTTTAAAATATTTTCAGTAGCAAATCTATTTTTATAACAATTATAGTAAAATCCTACGTTCATAATGTATATACGAATTATATATCTTTATATTGATTAAGTATGTCTGTATTATCCAGCCCTAATTCTCTTTGTTTATAATACGAATAATGTGATACGATTGTTTTTCCATAAACTTCATTGTCTGTATTTAACCATGTCGGCATCCATATTGTCCACCAAGGTTCGTCATCAAATACTTTTCCAATTTGGTTAGTAATTTGTTTTAAATCCTTCCCTCTCCAACTACAACAACAAATAGATACTGGAAACTTATTCGGTACTATATGATTTTCCAAATATAACTCACTGATTGTATTGGTTTTTAATTTATTGATGAAAAAATTATGTAAGTCAACACAATAATTTACATTACCCCAAGCTACAGGACAAAGAACCTCATTTAATTTTGTTATTTTTCCAATTTTCAATTCTGTATTACATTTATTATCTTCAACTATCGTTTTAATATTGTTATATGTATTCGGCCATGTATTTATCATATTACCTTTTAAATTAGAGATTGGCATATTGTTTTGTGAGAACAAATTGCTAAAATAAACATTATTAATGATTACTGGAAATAACAATGGCGCTGTGCTTGTTTCACGATATTTTATAAAATCGGTAAATAATGTTTCTTCCATATAAACAATATCGTCATCTAATTTTAGATATATAGTATCTTCTTCTTGACATAGTGAATACGCATAATCCCATATTCTATTTTTATCAGTTACTATATCACCGTTAGATTCTTTGTAATATTCTAATGTAACAAATTCATTATTTTCTGAAAACGTTTTCATATATTCAATATCTTCTTCAATAGAAGTGGCTACAAATAATTTATATTCATCAATGTAATTTGTATATTTTAAAATATATTTGAATAGAATTTCCAAATGACATTTTTTACCAGCGAAAGTAATCAATACTAATTTCATATGAATATAGTATTGATTCATCTTTATACCATTTTATGACTTTTCTAACTCACAATGTCCGTTTATTTTCACATATCTTATTTTATATAAATCCATTAAATCACGAAGCATGTGCTCTGGACCCATTGACCCTTGACTTGTATCCCATAACGTTACTGGTTGACGGATGGTTTGTTGATATATTCCTGTAGTATCATTCAAATATTTCAAATTTAAAAACACACTTGAATATATATTCATAATCATAGAATTTCCCATATTAAACCAATCAGATATAATATTATCTTTATGACCCAAATTCATATAATATAAATTATTCATATCTATATCTATATTACTGCAATCTAATTTAAAACCTAATTTTGTATCATAACGAATTTTTATTACACAATCATATAATACATTATTTTCTATACTATATTCTTCTTTCAACATATTACATTTAAACACGCTATAAAACTGGCTTAAATGAGTATATTTTATTATTCGATTCTCTATCTCTTTTCTTGTTAACTCTTTATTTCCCGGCATATCACAATAATTATTTAAATATTTTTCGGGTAGTTTATAATACGTTCCGTCATAATTTTCAAATTGTGAAAACCGTTGTTTTTCAATACAATACGCCTTGGGTTTATAAATATCTAATAATTGTTTATCAATGTCTTCATCAAAACTACATTCTCTACTTTTATCGCTTTTTTCTCCAATCGGGGAATCTTTATCATACCACATATGCATAAATACATCTGCGTTGTTCGGAGCGATTATAGTATTTAATACATGAGAACTATTTTTGATACCGGCTATAGGTTGCCCTGTAATTAATACTGCGACTTTCATTATTATATATAAACATTTATATGTCTTTATATAATAACGAATGTATTTATTTTACAAGAAGGCATGATAGTAAGATAACATATTCCTCATAAATTTAATGGGAAATACTTTATCTAATAATTTATCATTATTCTCGCTATTAAACCATACACAAACTACAAACGGGAAAATTTGCAAATTCAACTTAAAGTCATTCATCATAGTTTCATATGTGTATTCAATTCCTGTTTGTATAATGGAATAATAATAATAATTTAATACTGTTTGTACCAATCGTTCATCATATTCTATACTTTCTACAAGTAAAAATACAATGTCACTTATTCCTTTGTTTAACTGGATATATTGCCAATCTAAAATATAAGGGAGTTTATCATCTTCATAAAATATATTTGCTGATTTAAAATCACCATGACAAAAACTTATTGGATAAGAAGATACCATATTCACATTTATTGTAAAGTTTTCATAACAATCATTTAATATCTTAATGTCTACATCATTTAATATTGTTTGATTATTTGCTATAAATGTCTTGTATCGGTCAAATATTAATGTTTTATAATGTATTATTTCATTCACTTTTTGTATATCAATCATATTTATAGGTATATCATTTTGATCATTAAACCAGTATTTACAATGCATGTTAGCTATTTCATATACCACTGATAATAATACAGTTACATTATTATTTAGATTTATATTAAACTGTCCTGATTTTGTATTTAAATTATTCAATATAATTCCGCGTTTATTATTATCAATATCAATCGTACCATAATATTTTGGCACATTTACATTTATATTATTACTAACATGTTGATAAAAATATTCTTCGTTTTTATACAAGTTAAGCATTTCAGCAGTTACTGCCAATTCATTTTCAACGTTATTTATTTTCAATACTATACTTTCATTTGTGTTGTTTCTGAATTTTAAATTATACGATTGTATATCACATATATATCCGGTTTTTATATTTTCTGAATTCATATCTATAGATTTTAACGGCATGTAATTTAAATATTGTTTTAATATTCGTGTAATAACCGGTTGAGTTTCAATATTTTCTGAACTAATGTCTTCTATGTTAAAATCCATATAATTATTTATTTTATGCGTATTTGAATTCATTATTTCGTCACCCGTTTCTGAATTACATACCATTACTATATTACTGACATTTGTATTACGAGCACTTGTATATCCTGAATAACTATCTTCAAAAATGACTATTTTATCATCATTTACAGATAACAATTCAATTGCTTTCAAATAAGGCTCTGATGATGGTTTATGTTTTAATGTATCTTCCGATGCGATTAATATGGATATATAGTCTGATAATCCTGTTTTGTTTATTATTTCAGTTGCTGAACTTTTATTTGAACTGGTTACAATGCCTATTTTACAATTTTTATGGGTTTCCATACATTCAATTGCTCCTGGTATTAAGATATTAGAACAAGAACGATTAATCTTATCTATAAATAACTTATCTTTTAATATTGAGATTTCATTCATATTAGTATCACTTATAGATGGTATTAAATATCGCAAAAAAATCTCATCTGATTTACCTTTGATAAAAAAATTAAAAAATTTGTTATCGATATTACATTGTATGTTGTATTTATTAAATATTTCTTGCCAAACTGCTAAGTAAATATCATCAGTATTTACTAATGTACCATCCAAATCAAATAATAATGTATAACCATGTTTATTTACTTGTGAAGGTGTACCCAAACTGTAATAATCTTTATTTAATACCACATTACCTATAAATACATGTTTATCTGATATCATTTCATTTATCATTGTTGAAACATAAAATTCATTTTTATTACGGATATTATTATCAATAATGTAATTTGAATATTTGATAACATCTAAAAATGATTTAAATCCATATGCCCCACAACATGCGTTGTCTGATATCTTTTCCTTTTCAACTATATTTGTTACTATATTATTAGTTATATCAATATAAGAATATTTTGCATCTTGTCCTTTATCATTAAATATAAACACTGTGTTATCACGTCCCCATTTCGATATTATATCACTTTTATAATAATTATCACCATCTACACATAATAACGGTACATCGGTATCTTTATTGATAACTTCAGTATCTATCAAATATTTCAACGATAGATTTATAGTTTCTACAGCACCTCTTGTGTTTTCCAACAATTTAAAAAAATGAAATTGTATATTTGGGTATTTCGTTTTGACTAATGTTTCAAAATTATAATCCGCATATTCTTTGTTATATGGAATATATACAAAATCAACATCTGGAGCAGTTAATGTTAAATTATCTAATAAATGAAATAATATTGGTTTATTATTTACATCTATTAATGACTTTGGTTTATCATAACCATTTATTTTGAATCGTTCACCAGTTCCACCTAACGGTATTAGAATAATCATTATTATAATGTATATACTAATTATTTTTATGTCATATTATTCTTTTAGTTATTTTCAAATATTGTAATACTGATATAAATAAAACCAAGGGTCTACTTTATATTCGGTTGGTATGATTGGATTAAACAAATTCATGTGTTTGATGAATATTGATGAAATTATTTGTTGGTCGCATCCAATAAACCTATTATTTCCTATATAATACTGAAAATATTTGTAATATAAGTCACATATTATTAAAATCGTATTTTTATGACCTCCAAACATAGACCCTGAAAAATGTACCTCATCACAGAAAAAATCTTGAACTTTTGTAAATCCATTTAATAAGACAATATCTAACTTGTCCTGTGAAATTTTGTCTTTGTTAGGATAAGATTTCAAAAATGGAATAATATTCTTATCACGAACATTACCTATATCATTCCAAACAAAATATTCACTATTATATGGATTGTTCTCAATAGCCTCTTTCAAGAAATGAAATTTTGAATTCCATAATTGATAACATCCACGTGCACGACCACATCGTTTATTTGGGTCCATCAGTTCTTGACCTTCCCATATATCTGGGTACAATTTGTTTATTTCCAATTCAGATAATTCCTTTACTATAATAGTGTACCGTATGTTTTTATTATTTTCTAATATCATTTCCAAGTATGATTTGTCATTATCGCACGTAAAAATCACAATATTTGTATTTATATTTACGAGTAAATTTCGTATCCATGTATCATATTCTTCATGAGTATGTTTTGATTTTCCAAGTTTATAATAACAGCTAACTAAGGTTGTCATACCGTATATGAATACTTAATATATACTCTATAAATCATTTTGCAACCAATATAAAAACATATCCATATACATATTGTATAAACCCATGGTAAAAATCTGTAATGAACCTTATCCATCCAATTCAAAGTATGATTCACATTTTGAATTGTATCCGTATCCCCTCAGTGACTTTCAAAAGTACGCAATTGAAGCCATTGTCGAAAAACAACACGTATTAGTCACCGCACACACGGGTAGTGGAAAGACCTTACCCGCTGAATTCGCAATTCAACATTTCGCAAAACAAGGAAAAAAAGTTGTATATACAAGTCCTATTAAAGCACTTTCCAATCAAAAATATTATGAATTCACTAAGAAATTTCCCGAAATCTCGTTCGGTCTCTTTACTGGTGATATTAAAACAAACCCTGATGCCGATGTTCTGATTATGACTACCGAAATCCTTATGAATTATCTCTTTACATCAACCACAAATACGGATGATTCTGAATCTCAAAATGCTCTACAATTTCAGATTGACGTTCAAAATGACCTTGCGTGTGTTGTATTTGACGAAGTCCACTATATTAATGATGCTGACCGCGGACAAACATGGGAGAAGACAATTCTCATGCTTCCGCGACATATTCAAATGGTGATGCTTTCCGCAACGATTGACAACCCACAAGGTTTTGCCAAATGGTGTGAAAAAGATGACACTGAACCTGATGCGAAATGTGTTTACTTGGCATCAACCAATCATCGTGTAGTTCCACTATCCCATTATGGATTTTTAACAACGAGTGAAGCTGTGTATAAGACCATTCGAGACAAGGAAACGCAGAAAGAAATTCGCGATAATACAAATCAACTTATTCCATTACAAGACGCAAGTGGTACATTCAATGAAGTCAATTCAAAAAAAATCACAAAAATTAATGGATTATTTGATAAAAACCGTATCAGAATCAATCGTAAACACGCTCTCAATAAACTCGCGTCTTTCTTAAAAGAAAAAGAAATGTTACCTGCGATTGCCTTTGTTTTTTCAAGAAAAAATGTAGAAGCTTGCGCCCATGATATTACCGTACCATTAAACGAATTTGATAGTAAGGTTGGATACACTGTTCGTAATGAATGCGAACAAATTATTCGCAAACTACCTAATTACAAGGAATATTTGGAACTTCCGGAATATAACAGATTAGTTTCTCTATTAGAAAAGGGGATTGGTATCCATCATTCAGGTATGATTCCTATTTTACGAGAAATTGTAGAACTGATGATTTCTAAGCGTTATATCAAGTTATTGTTTGCGACCGAATCATTTGCGATTGGTCTGGATTGTCCTATTAAAACTGCGGTTTTCACGAGTTTAACAAAATTTGACGGACATACACAAAGATTTCTGTTAGCACACGAATATACTCAAATGGCAGGTAGAGCTGGTCGTAGAGGAATTGATACTGTGGGTCATGTCGTTCATTGTAATAACCTTTTTGATACACCCATGTTATCTGATTATAAACTCATTTTAGGCGGGAAACCCCAACAACTTGTATCTAAATACCACATTTCTTATTCGCTTATTTTAAATCTCATCAAAAACGGACAAAATAAAGACTTTCATCTATTTTCACAAAAAAGTATGGTTCAACAAGAAATAGTGAAATCATTATCTGGCACACAAACAGAAATTGATGAAACCGAACAATTCATTGTTGATAAAGAGAAATTTATTCAAACTTCAAAAACACCACGTGATGTTTGTGAAACATATATAAAAACACAAGATGATATGCGAACGGCTACTAATAAAAAACGTAAACAATTTGAAAGGGATATTCGTAATATGGAAGATGAATATAAATACATCAAAGACGATGCGTCAAAAATATATTATTTATTGGAACTGAAAGAAAAGGTAGATAATCTAAAACACACATTAAATTATACTGACACATACGTCAAGAAACAGACTGACAGTATTTGTGATATTATGTGTGAGAATGGATTTATTATTCGTAATCCAGATGATACATTCGTTCTTACATTATGTGGAAATATCGCATCCAATATTGCCGAAATACATCCCATGATTCTATCAGAGTTAATGGTAAAATGGAATAACTTTGATAATTTTGACCCAATTCAATTAGTTGGATTATTTTCTTGCTTTACTGATATTAAAGTTCCGGATGATACAAGACTACATGTATTTAATATACCCGACTCATTTTTAGACGCAAAAATCAAATCTATATCCCAGCAATATGACAAATACCACGACTTAGAACAAAATCGCCAATTAAATACCGGGTTAAATTATACGGACCCTTTGATATACGATATGATTGAATTTTCCATGCATTGGTGCGAATGTACTACCGAACAAGAATGTAAATCATTCATTCAAAATGACGTATACAATAAATCCATCTCTATTGGTGATTTTACCAAAGCCATGTTAAAGATTGTCACTATTAGTAAAGAGTTCATGACTGTATGCGCGCAATTGAATCTGGTTGAGCTACAACATAAGCTATCTCAAATTGAAGGTCTGGTATTAAAATATATCACAACTTCACAAAGTCTATACGTATAATTAGAGGGTAGTACGCCCTATTTTGGTTAGTTCTTGTTTTAATATGTCTCGTCTGTCAGCAATTACCTTATCCATTGAGATTGCTTTCATTGAATCGCGATAATAGTCTGTAAAATTTTGTAATACTTTTTCTGCCATTGGAATAATATCATCAAATTTCTCGCAAAATATATATTTTGTAATGTCTAATTTATCCATATATAGTGAATTATCTGAAACAATTATTTTTTTCGCCCATATCATACGGTCACATCTAATATGTTCGAATATGTTAAAGACTTCAAAATGATGTATATTAATAATTACTTTACATCGTTTTATCAATTCATCGCGTTCCTTTCCCCAACCTAATATATTTATACATTTCCATTCTGTTTTTTGTAAATCATTCCACATTTTTGTGCGTCTATATGTATTTGAATTATCTACTGTATCTGATTGCGTTGGTAATGCGTTTATAATACCTATATCATAATCATATTTATCATCTATATTTTGTAACTGGTTCTGGTCGCGTAGATTATATTGATAAGGCAAATAAATGACTTCCTTTGTAATGAGTATGTTATGTTCTTTCGCATATTCTTTTAAAAATATGATATTTGCTATACTATAATCTGCTATTTGAATACCTTTCTTTATTAATTCTAATATATGTTCCATACGTATACTCTCTGATAACATTTCTACATTTAAATATACCACACGGTCTGACGAAAGCATTTCATCTACTATATGTTGGTCTTTTTCATTCAAATTTAACCACATTTGTGTAATAACGTAAATAGAATCCGTAGATTTGAACTTTCGAATAGAGAATTCTTGTATAGGAATCACATCATCAAATAAGTTCAGTGAATATATATAATCTTCCAATACTTTTGGGACGCGTGTATCATGGTCTTCCTTTGTTACCAATACATATTTTTTCGTATTATCCATATGAATATACAATTATCCATATTGATATGTTTATACTTTTTACAGGGTAATTATTTTAGTATAGTACACCCATAATCCTAATCCTAATCCACTTTTTGCGATGGCATCCAATATATTTGTAAAAATGTTCTTGTACTCTTCATTAAACATAAATACCACTCCATACAAAGACCAAATACCTAAGTAAATATAGAATAAGTTATAATTTGCTTTTGAGAAAACTGGTTTCACGTAATTTACATATATTAAATAGAACATTCCGAAAAACGCACCAAATCCGGGGATTAATGAGACAAGATGACTTAATACTCCTGTCTCACCCAAATATCCCGATAACAACATTAAATAATTCAGACCTACAATAGGCAAGATTGTCATTAGTTTGACTGATTTTCCGATATTTTTACCTAACACCGCACATAATACAAGTAACATTAGTGGTGTTGTAATCGACCAATCTACATAACGTGTCTGTGTTAATTGCGCCCAATCTACTTTCTTTCCTTCAGCTTGGTATTGGTCTATTTGACTTAAGAATAAAGAATAAAAGTATCCGGCTATAATTGATATACACGTTTCCAAATTTAATACATGACGTGCAGTATCATTCGTAGTAGTTAGTGCCTCGATAAATGTCACAGTCGCAGTTGTTAAGAGCAAAATATATGTTATCATGAAAGTGTATTTGACATAATATTGAACTGGCTCTACTATTTGTTCTGCCTTATCTTGTTCGGTTTGTTTTCCTAATGAAGCGGTAGGTTCTGTAGGTGGCGGAGTAGGTGCCATTGGAACCGTTTGAGCTACCGGAGTATTCGGTTTTATAATTTCTCTATCTATATACGATGACATGATTATATTATATACAAAGATAAAAATTGATTAACAATACTATTCATAAAGCACATTAATTCAACGTCTTATAGACAAACAACAAAATTATTATGTCCGAATCTGAAACCGATAGTTCTTCAGATAATCATGTATATCGTAATAGGTTAAGCTCCGAATATTCATCTGATAGTAGTAACGAAGACATCCAGAGTATTGAAAGTACTGAGAGTAGCGAAAATATAGATACCACCTCAGAATATGATAGTGAAACCGAAGAAATGTTAGAGCGTATCTATTTCCACGAACAAGACTTTTTAGATAGTGAAAAAGTAAACAAACATTATTATATTGGTAATAATAAGATATCAAACGATAAGCAATATATATTGTACGCTAATTCTGTTACGTCTACTACATTCTTTCGATTTAATATAAATCACATACAATCTTACTTACTTGATTACAGCATTTTTGTTACAAAACCTAATATAGACATTATGCAATTGTTTATATTAGACGACTATACTTACACAGTTGTTATCAAAACACATTGGTTACGGATTATTCAAAGACATTGGAAAACAATATATTCACAGAGAAAATACTGCCTTAATAAAAGAAAACAAATAAGAACCTTGATGTACTTTGAACGTAATGGGAGATATCCTTATGATTGCGACTTTATGCCTGGGTTACCGGGGATGCTTTCCGCGTATACACCCAAATTATTTATCAAATGTCATTAAATATAAGAATTGATTGATATCAGCTAAAATCTCATCCCTGATATTCAACAAATCAGTATCTTTTTTGTCGTCGAAATACATATTTATATCCAGTAAAAATTCACGATAATCATAAATACGAGTTTTGAAATCGCGAGTGTTAGAAGGGTCAATCAACTCAATACGTTTTTCTAACATCTTGATGCGACGCTCATCTTTACCCAATAAGACTTCTACAAAAGAATCAATATGTTTATTTAATTTCAAGTAGAGTTCATCAGTAGCTTGATGTTGCGCGTAAGAACGGGTCTTCCAATGATACAATTTTACCATATTTAATACTTCCAAAAACACCTTTACTATATGAGAATTCGTTTTATTCGTTTTATTGTAATTTTTTCTGGTTCTACGAGAACCCCCTATTTTCTTTTTACCTGTTTTATTATTTTTTTCACCGGGCATGATTATTATATAATAGTACTATATTTTTTAGTTTACTTTTTAGAATTTTGTCCTCCATTAGTTTTTTGTCCTCCATTAGTTTTCTGTCCTCCATTTATTTTCTGTCCTCCATTTATTTTCTGTCCTCCATTAGTTTTCTGTCCTCCATTTATTTTCTGTCCTCCATTAGTTTTCTGTCCTCCATTAGTTTTCTGTCCTCCATTAGTTTTCTGTCCTCCATTAGTTTTCTGTCCTCCATTAGTTTTCTGTCCTCCATTAGTTTTCTGTCCTCCATTAGTTTTCTGTCCTCCATTTATTTTCTGTCCTCCATTAGTTTTTGTATTATTTCCATTATTAGGCATAATTGTTATATACTTATGAATTATTTTTTTTGTATTTTTTTTCTAAATAAAAAGCATTCATAGTAATACATTTACAATTGTAATTACAATGTCCGAAAGTGTAAAATTGAAATTATACAATATATCACATTGTAATTACAATTGTAATACAATGATGAAGTATCATCCAAGCAGAATGACTACACGAAAACAAAGTAAACAAGCTAAAATAATTGTAACAAACGATGAAGATGATGACGATGATACTGCTGGTGATATTTATAAAAAGATAACACGTGAAAATAATCATATCTACTTTTATGCGGAAGTAGACCGACCAAATATTTTTGAACTTATTGAACTCATTCGCAAATGTGAAATCGATAATATCGTGACCGCTCATAAAAATTGTTTGGATGACATTCCTATATTTATACATATTAGCTCGTTTGGAGGGTTGCTATTTGACGCATTCACCGCTATCGACGTTATACAATCATGTAAAGTACCCGTACATACTATTATCGATGGACCTACTGCTTCCGCCGGTACAATTATTAGTGTTGTTGGAAGTAAACGATACATGCGTCCAAATGCGTATATGTTAATCCATCAACTTTCATCCAGTTCTTGGGGGAAAATGGCAGAACTCGAAGACGAACATGAAAACAACACAATGCTAATGAAACGTATAAAGGATATTTATACCGAACACGCATCTATACCTAAAAAGCAATTGGCGGAAATTCTAAAACACGATTTATGGTGGGACCTACAAAAATGTAAGGATTATGGTCTTGTAGATGAAGAATGGAACCGAGCATAATCAACAAAATTGAAACTTTATATTTTATACTTGTTATAATTATTTTTTATTACAAGTATAACACAATGACTATTACTGAGGACCAAAAATATTATTTGACAACCCTTACGCGATATCTATATTCGCGAATTGAGGTGAAACAATCGCTATTTATTTCATTATTACAAAAAGATGTTTCGCAATCCTTGTTTTGGGGATATGAACTATACTACTCGGGATTTCAAGCAGAAACTTTTGATTTTGTAAACGATATATACCAAGAAATATATGAAAAATTAAACCCTGACATTAAAGCATTTATTGATAGAATGGTAAGCGAATGGTCTAAATGTGATAATGACGACAAAGACTGTAATCTTGGTTCGATTATTTATTCATTAGCACTACGAGATTATGATATAGTTGCGTTTACTAAAACGAAACTAAGTTATAACATAACAAATGATAACCCAGACATTAAAGATACACCATTGTGTGTTTGTACTATGCTACCCGAACATATTGAAAAATATAAGACACATATAGTATCTACTGAAACTGGAGAAAAGGCGTATAAGGTGTTATCCACAATACAGTTATACCCTATTATCAAAGACCATAATAATCTTTTCGATACTCAAATGCCGGAGGATTTCAAAAACATATACCATGCTTCATTAGAAACATGGTTATTTTATGCGGCACGAAGTCCTGTTTGGTTACAACGGATTGAAGAACATAATGGAACGATTGATACTGACAACATGAAGGTCGTTTTTGAAGATGACGAAGATGAGGTTAAATTCTGTGAATTATGGGATTACGAACAAGCTGAATTACCAAGTAATATTCATGAGTTATCACTTGGTACAGGTAAAGAAAAACAACTAACTATGAAACAGTTCTGTAAGAGACATAAATATACGGTTGTTAGTAAAATTACAAAACGAAAGGTAGTTAAAAAATCAGAAAAAGCTTGATAATTTATAGGTTAGATATGATGCGGTCACCAATTACTATACCAAACAAAAAAGTCTAACAGTGACGCATTTTTTGTATTGTAAAATAATCTACACCGAAAACCACAAGTTCTTTACTCATTTACTATATGGGGACAATTTATATTCAACCTGTTCGTAATATTTGGTTATTAGAGAACCTATATTTTGTGCGGTTTCTTCAAGAAACTTGCGATGCTTTGTTGGAGTTGGAGTAAGTCCATATGAATCACGAACAGACATACCATTATACGTTGTCTCGCGTGTCCTTCTTTGGGGGGGTGTAGGAATTGGTATTTCATGAGTTATAGTACAATTATCTATATCATCACTCGTTACACTATTACTTCTACTTTCTGGGTCTGGTTTTCGAGAACTTATATTGGATTCATGTATAATAACGGGTTCTTCTATGGTTGTATCTAATTCATTTATACTTTCTGAACTACTATGCTGACAACTATTCATATATTCAAGCATATTTGAAAAATTATCAGAACTTTCAAATCCGTGTTTCATATCTATACTATATTCTTCGTAAATATATTCTTTCAATATTATGAATTAAATAGTTTTACGCTGAAAAGTATAAAAAGTTGAAAAAAGAATTGGTTGAAGATTTTGAAATTGGACAAAAAATAAATGTCCAAAATGAAAATCCTCGATGAGAAATTTATTTTGGGTTTTGTAAAAATACGATTTAGACTGATATGCTGTTATTTTAGATTTTTTGGTTAAAAATATGTTAGCATAAAAAAAAAGTATATTATCCCGGTCAATCATTTAGAGAGAAAATGTGTCAATAAATAAAGGAGACAAATGATTACAAAAAACTCTAAAATGTCTGAATTCGAATATACATGTGAATTATGTGAGTATTTTACCAGTAATAAAGGCGACTATAATAAACACTTAATTACTGCAAAACATAAAAGAGTTACATCAGGAGACATAAAACTCTTGAAACCTCATACGTGTAATTGTGGAAAAGAATTCAAACATCGTCAGGGGTTATGGAAACATAAACAGAAATGTAATGAAAATATACATACTTCCACAACTATGAATGAAAATGATGATGCCAAGTACGAATTATTAACAAACACTATTTTAGAATTAGTTAAGAAGAACGACGAATTAGCGACCAGTATTGTAGAAATATCAAAAAATATGGGAAATAATAATAATAATAACAATACTACTCACAATACCGTAAACAACAACCACAAATTCAACTTGAATGTGTTTCTAAATGAGAAATGTAAGAATGCGATGACATTAAAAGACTTTATCAAATCCATCAACATATCCATACAGGATTTTATTGAAACTGGAGAACGTGGATTTATAGATGGCATTTCCAATATCATCTTAGAACGGATAAATGAAATGGAGATTCATGACCGACCACTTCACTGTACGGATTTGAAACGGGAAACTGTATATATCAAAGATGAAGACAAATGGGAAAAAGATGAGGATAAAGTGAAATTACGTAAGGCAGTTAAGGGAGTCGCCTATAAAAATGAAAGAATGCGTCCAGTTTGGTATGATTCCACTCCAGATGTGGGTATTATGGGAACAGAAAATTACGAAAAATTCTTTAAATATTCTGAATCATCGCTTGGAGGTTGTGGAAAAGAGGAAACCAAATTATTTGAAGATAAGGTAATGAAGAATGTACTCAGAGAAGTTACTATCAATAAAGATACTTCTATTACTAATTAATTATCTCTATATGTATATTATAAGAATGTCAGATATATTTGGTTGTATAAGTAGGTTTTCAGATATAATAAAAGGTTTGAAATATCAGATAAATGAAACAGTGGAGATAAAACAGTTAATGCATAAAAGTTTACCGACATTTCTCAAAGCATTAAACAGAATGAATAGAACATTAGAGATGTTATCGTATGTATTTCAGAGTAATTCACCACATAACGAATTATTTAAACATAAATTATTAAAGTTTTCACAAATCGAAACAATAGTAATAAAGTTGGAGCCGATGGATAAATTATTGAGAATATTAAGAGAGTTGAAAGATTCAGTAAATTTAACATTAAAAGAAAGATTACATAAATATTTGGAATTATTTTTTGAATATAAGACGCCATCGACCGTGCATATGAGAATGAAAAAGTATTTTAAAATAATAGAGAATGCGTTGCCAGTTGTAATAGAATTGAATAGAACAATATTTGGAAGTGCGTTGCGAATAAAACAACCAGTATTAAGAAAGGCATGGATGTTAGCAGGAGAGAACCAGTTAAATGATAGTTCATTACCGATAAATATCGTTCAAGATAATTTATATATGTTATTAAAATTGGAAATAGATGAAAATACAATAAATAAGAAGAACAAAAAAGAGATGTATAAAAATATAATAAGTCAAATAGCGGATGATATAGATAATCGTGGTGCAACAAAAGGAGATGGGAATATATCATTGGCAGAGTTGAATGATTTACCAGATGAAGTGATGGTAAATATAAACGAAAAGGAAGAATACGAAGAAGAGGAAGAAGACTATGTAGTAAATAATGAAATAGAAGGGTGTGGTTGCTTTGGAGGAAATATAAAATCGCATAAAATACATATAGATAATACAGCAGTGTCAACAAACATGAATTCATGTAAATCAGAAGACGGAGAGAGTATAATGGGAGATGAATGTATAATATTGGCAACAGATTTTTTTGATAGATACAAATTATACTTGAAAAAGAAGAAACAAACACAAAAAGAAAAGCAGAAAAGGTCAAAGAAGAAAATAGAGACAGAAGAAGATAATGAAGATGTCTTAATGGGAATATCAGAATTATTTAATGAAACAGACATAGAAGAAAACATAAAAGTAAACCCAGTAATAGAATTAGAAGATGCAATAGTGAAATATAATACAACGCAAATGGTATATCCGAAGTGCGTGACTGATTACGGACATAATTTTAAAGCTAAAAAGATATCAAAAATAATATTAAAAAAGCCAAGTGAATATAATGAAAAATTAAACGATGAAACAAGTATATTAACAAATATAACATTCCAGATGGTGGTAAAAGACCAAGGTTGGGGTGGAACGGGGCAAGCACATGTACGATATCAAATAAATAATAATAAGTGTGTAAAAGCATTTACGGTATGTCGTGATGAAAAAGAGAACCCGAAAAATAAATATAGATTTGTAATAAATGGATATGAATTAAATAAGAGTTTGGATAATAACAAAGATAAGGAAACAGAAGTATCGATATGGTTATATTGTCCCCCATGGACGGGTTGGATGGTAGAAGCGAAATCAATAACATGTGAATTTAACTATAATTAAATAGTTTTACGCTAAAATAATACAAAAAAGAAATGGCTACGATTTGAAAAAATGGACATTTATAAAATGTCCAAAAACGTTTTAGCCGAGATAGTTTTGTTTTAACACTTTTCTAAAAATGCATTTATTACCATTATGCTCTATTTTTCAGTAATCCATAAATTATTTGTCTGCATAAAAAAATAAGTAAATTACGCTGAAAATGATTTAGAGATGTAAAAATATGTTCCATATATATAGAATATTTAGAATGGAAAATACATCAAAAAACACCAATAAATTTGAATGTGAAAATTGTAACTTTAAATGCTGTAAACAAAGTGATTATAATCGTCATATATTAACAGCAAAACATATAAATAGAACAAATAGAACACCAAATACGCAAAAAAACGCCACTGAGTATATATGCAATTGTGGTAAGGTATATAAAGCACGAAATAGCTTATGGTATCATAAGCAGCGATGTAATAACATAAACAGTACTCCCATTACAGACGTCTCCCCACCCGAACCTATGCCAGTCACCCCTCAAATAGACGCCAGTTTGATAGTCGAGTTATTGAAAGAGAACAAAGAACTTCGTGAAATGATGATAGAGCAGAACAAGCAAGTGATAGATATTGCCAAGAATTCAGGTAATACTACGAACAATACCATAAATAATACGACGAATAACAGGTTCAACTTAAATGTATACTTGAATGAGACATGTAAAGATGCTATAAACCTAAATGATTTCATTCAATCAATAGAACTAACCGTAAATGATTTTATCAAAACAGGAGAAGTTGGTTACGTGAGAGGTATATCAGACATTATGTTAGAACGTATACGTGATATGCATCCTCATGTACGTCCCATTCATTGTACGGACCTAAAACGTGAAATTGTATATGTAAAAGATTCCGATGTATGGGCGAAGGAAGACGAAACCAAAAAGCATCTAAGAAAGGCAGTTCGTATTGTAGCTAATAAGAATAAAGCTCAAGTGCATCCATGGATAGCTGAAAATCCAAAATATGATATATTAGATACACCCGAATGCGACAAGTTCTTTGAATACTCAAAAGCATCGTTGGGCGGATATGGAAAAGAAGAGGACGAAAAGTTTGAAAATAAAATTATCAACAATATTCTGAAAGAAACCGTTATTGATAAAAATTTAATAGCATAATTAGTATCATATTATTTTACATGATACTAAATAGTAGATTCAACAACTGGTTCGTTAGATTCAAATGATACACTTCGATTCATGAATTGACGTCCATTCAATATAAGTCTAATTTCTTGTAAAGATGTCTTCAAAATATCTAATTCTACGTCGTGTCTATTGATAATTTTACATTGGTTATCAATAATGTCTTGCTGTTTTTTGATAATAGCTTTTAGTGTAGGCAATGTGAGGTCATTAATACTATCCGTATAATTTTCTATTATAGGTGGTGTAAATAATCTCGGTATATTATGTTCGGGCATCGTATAAAATGGTGTATTATGTTCGCTCATTGTATAAATTGATACATTAAATTATTTTTATATTGTTTATACCATACTATCATCATCGTCAGCCCAATTATCAAGCTCTTCGTGTTGTAATCTAATCGATGGACGTTTATGAGACGGATACTTGGATGATGATTCCATAATTCGCTTTTCAAGTTGATTTTCTTTTTGTCGAAGCATAAATAATAGTTCTCGGTCTTTATAATTAAGAAGCGAATTCAGATTGTTATATTTATTTCGTGAAATGGTATCCATGATAACCTCAAACTCAGTGGTAAGTTCTTGTTTTGTCTTGATGATTTCATTATAATCACTTTTCATCTTTTTGACAACTTCGTTCCATTCAGCCAATTTCATTTTAGGGTCTTGATGTTCCCATAGATGCTTATTATTCCAAGGTCCAAGAACATCCATTCTGTAATCAATACGATTGTGTAATAATGAATATTTTTCTCTGAGATTTTGTATGCGGTCCTTTAATTCATCTAATTTGTAATATTTCGAAATAGACAATATGAGAGAAATGTACGTGGAAATGGTTATAGATATGACTGCTATAATGTCAACATTTATAGCGAATTGCGTTTTAGTGGCTTGGAAAAATCCAGAAATAGTCGATACGAAAATAACGGATGTTTGAATATTATTAACCATCGAAGTCAAATCCTCAAATTTCAAATCAAGTAGACGTTTACATTCTTTACCTTCTTTCAAAATAAAGTTGTTGTTTTTACGTAATGAATAAAGTTGATTTTTGAATATATTATATTCTTTGGTAGAGAACCAATCAAAATTGGGTTGATTGGGTGAAAATGCTAATATTTCATCATATGATGAAACACTTTTTAAACTGGCAGTTTCATCGGATGGTTTGGGTATATTATCCGGTATAGGTTCTTCTTCATCATTATCATGAGGTAATTTTACAGATTTATGATGTGGTAATTCACTATTGGAATTTTGTTTCTCTCCTTCAGTTTCTACAAGTTCTGTAAAGGTGGTGATAGGTGCGTCTGATAAAGACGGCATTTCTTCATCATTTATTAAATCATTATTTTGTGGATTTGTATTATCACTCATTTACATAATACAAATATTTTTACTTATGGGTTCTTACTAAATTTCTTGTGTCATTTCAACATCAGGTTTATCTGAAGGTTCTTCTATTTTGTTACTATTATCGTCGGTATCTTCGACATTAATCTCAATTGGAAGAGTTTTGGTTATTTTGGTTTTAATGTTAGTTTGTTGTAAATAATACATCCCCCAATTAGGTAAATTGCTTACGCAATTCATAATAGAATTATAGGTCATACTTGTAACTATTGTGTCGGAATCATCATTAAATTGTATACTATACCACCAATAGGGAGGAATATGTAAAGTGTTTCCAGGTGTTATATCAAATTCTAAAAATTTGAGTTTATCAAAGTCACTTTTATGTTTTTTGTCGGGGTTCCATACGTTTATGCGAGAACGAAATTCATAATTTTCAAAATCACGATATGGTAACAAGTGTTTATGACTTTTCCAAGGAGTCATTTTGATTTTGATTTTACCAGAATGGACGGATATAAACTTTCTAAAGTCTGTATGATATCTAAGAGGCGTGACTGATTTTGAAGAACCAGTTAAAATATCATATTTGGTAATCATGGATAATTGTGGTTTGAAAAATGTGTCATTTGAATGAAGAATATGATATAAATCTGCGTTTTCAATAAAATCCTCGTTGTTCTCTGTAAAATAATTCGAACGAGTATCGGTTTTCATTAAATTTATAGCCGAACTTGCTGGTAATACAATATAATCAATACTTTCATCTTTGTAATAATCGCGAATATCCTTCACTTTTACATCATGATTCTCGTTATTTGTAAATGTATCAGAATTAATCTTATCATAAAAATCAGGATTAATACTATCAAAATTAAATAATACCGGCTGTTTTATGTTACACACCTCTTGTAAATATTGATTGGTCGTATAGTCCATTTCATATACTTCTAAATCTTCGCTTGTTTTAAGTTGATTAATTATATGGATGTATATCACCAATACGATAATAAACAATAAAAAATTAAGTAATCCAGACATTCTATAATATAGAGAGTCCTATTTTTATAAGTATTTTTACGATAAAGTTATTTCTGTGAGGTAGTGGTACAATTTACTTTTTATGAATTTTTACAATTTCGGTAACTTTCGGTGAAATAAAAGAACTAAGTATGGATGTGGTAGTTGTGATAAACGAAGGAGTATTTAAAAGCTCCATATTTGTTAAATATTTTTCGTAACCATTACGTTCGCCACATTCAGCAAACCCAATAATTATATGTCTATGACGTTCTACTGCTGATATAGTTAGTGTATCCAGATTGATAAATATTTCAAACGATTTATGTTTTTTTATACAATTATTAATAGTTGTAGCTAAAAATACGCTGATGTCATGATAATTATTTGGATTGGCAAATGTCTTGAATATTGGGTAGTCAATATGCACTTTATTATTGTCAAATATGTAAATACATTTTTCCAATATTGTGTCAATCCCGATTTGGTTTGTTATTAATTCAGCACATTCATATTTTTGTTTTTTTTTGAAAAAGGTGTTTTTATTATTAATTTTGTAATATTGTTCTTGTAGTTCTTCTATTGTTGCCATTATAGGAGAAGTGGTACGTGACATTATATGTATTAGTATAGTATTATACATATAAATAAATTTTGTTTATACCCTTTAGTTTGTATCTTTATTCAATTCTTCTTCGACCATTTCACGCATATCTACACTGGTGTGTTCGGTATTAATTGTATTTGCGCCAATACTAACCACACTGGTTAAGTCGGTATCTTGACCTACTGTATTGGACTTTGAAATTGAATTTGGATTTACTTCAGATAGAATATTAATTCTTTCTTCCAATAACATCTTGTTTACATCCATAGTGTATGTTTGTAGTTTCATCATTGCGTCTTTAATATCTGATATTTCTGTGGCAATCATTTCAAATCTGGATTGAAACTCGTCAAGTACGTCAGTCACTGTAGGTTCGGTACTATCCTTTATAGTATTGGTTATGGTCTCTTCTAATGAAACTACACGCTTATCCAACGCAGAAATAAATTGTTGCATTGTTAGTCCAGTTGGCTTTTCCTTTACTTGTGTTTGAACGGGTACTGGAGGTGGCGTAGGTTTAATATTTACGGCTTGTTGAGGTGCTGTAACGCGTCTTCTTATTGCGGCGGCATTTGATCCACTCATTCTGATATAATTAGTTATAGTGTTTGTTTTTAACTAATTATATTAAAAATATATAAATGTTCGGATATATGTATACTAACGAAATGGATAAAGATGAAATAATCAAACAATTACAAGACGAATTATATGCTACAAAACAAGAGTTAAGTGCTACGAAAGAACATTTGAAAAAATATACTGCTCCTGAAAGGAATAAAAAATATTATGAAGCTAATAAGGAATATGTGAAACAAAAGGTAAGAGAATGTCAACAAAAAGCAAATTATGTTTCAAAAGTAACACCCGAACAAAGAAAAGAATATAATAAACGAGCTTATTTGAAAAGAAAGGAAAAAACGCAGAATACAGAAATAGAAAATATTTAGGGAATTAATAAATAAAATGTGAATTTAATTACTTAAAGAAATATCTTTAAGTAATATATAGAATGGGAAAACCAATCATTGGCGTTTATAAAATTTCGAATACGTTGTGTCCTGAGGGGAAGTATTATATTGGATATAGTTGTAATATAAATAGGAGATGGGGAATACATAAAAGCACACTTAGAGGTGGGTATCATTGCAATATTCGTATGCAGCGAGCATATGAGAAATATGGGTCTGACTGTTTTGATTATGAAATATTACAAGAATGTGAAACAGAAGAAGAAGCAAAAAATGTTGAACTTTCTTACTTGGAAGATTTGACTATACGAGATAAATTATACAATTTACATTATAATAGTAGTGGTGGTGATTTAATGACATATCACCCAAATAAAGAGCAAATTATAGAAAGGATGAAAAATACACAAAAAGAACAAATTAGTAAAATGACAAAAGAAGAAAGACAGGAACGGTGGGGGCAAAGTGGAGAAAAAAATGGTATGTATGGAAGAACACATACCGACGAAGTTAAAAAACGGTTATCTGAAATAAATAAGGCAAGAGAACCACGTAAAGGTTGGACTATGTCAGAAGAACATAAACATAATTTATCAAAGTCGAGAATAGGTAAATATACGGGTAAGGACAATTCTTTTTTTGGAAAGCAACATAGTGAAGAAACAAAACAAAAACTTAGAGAAAACAAATATGGAACAATACCAACAAACGCAAGAGAAATATTAATAGATGGAGAATTGTATAAATCAGTAGCAGAAGCAGGAAGGAAGTTAAAAGTATGTGCTCCAACTATAATACACCGTATAAAGTCACCTAATCCCAAATTTGCGAATTATTTTTATGCTGATAGTAAAGTGTTAGACGATGAAACTATGCCCTCATTGCCCCTTTTAATTGTGGATGATGTTGATAATCGTGAAGTTTGAAATCTTCAATTACATAATCGTTAATATCATCTCTTTTATTTAATATTTCTAATGTAGGAAATGGATAAGGCTCACGTGTTATTTGCTCTTTTGCTATTTCTATTAAATCATCATACAAATGAACGTCTCCACCGTAATGGATAAATTCATATGGTTCAAGGTCACATATCTTAGCGATTATACATGTTAATATACTGTACGATAATATGTTCAGTGGACAACCCAAAAATGTATCAACTGATCTTTGCAGTAATAAGCAACTAAGTTTATTACCATCAGTTACAACAAATTGATATAAAATATGACAAGGATTTAATACACCTTGGTCTAATTGTTCTGGATTCCAAACTGACACTACATGACGTCTGGAGTTTCTTGTTTCGGGATTTTTAAGGTCGTCAATCACTTTTTGTAGTTGGTCGATTCCTTGTCCTGTATAATCTGTTTCGCACCCAGTATATGCTGCATTCCAGAAGCGGGATTCGAATCCATACATAGGTCCAATCGCACGCCCCGGTTCATAGTCTAATCCACATTTTTCTAAAAATTCTGCTGTAGTATTTCCTTTCCATATTCCAACACCCTGGTCGGTAAGAATTTTATTATCAGTTTGTCCTTTAATAAACCATAAAAGCTCACGTGTTCCAGTCTTCCACGCAGTTTTTTTGGTAGTTAATACGGGTATTTTACCATTCTCTAATGAGAAGTGCATAGCCGCACCTACGCCTCTAAGAGTTTTTCCATTACGCCCTTCTTCCAATTTTCCTTCATTTAGTAAGTCTTGAATCAAATTAAGATACTGGTATTCTTCGTGTTTAGGCTGTGACAAGTCACGATTCTTGTGTTTATTGATTTCAACAACATTCTTCAACATACTAATTAATGTATACTAAAATACCAGATTTATATTTATGTCTTTTTTCCAAAAAACTATAGTATGTCAAAAATTGAATAATCCCATACTAACAAGTTACTAACACAATATAACGAACTATGGGACGTTTTTACGATGGCGATATTCAAGGGAAATTCTGGTTTGGTATTCAAGATAGCAGTGATATTGAAAATTTAATAACTATTACAGCACAAGTATATTATTCTTGGAAATGTTGTAATTGTTTTGCAGAGATAGATATCAGTGATTATTGTAATGATTGTTATGAAAGTAAAGACGAACATATTGAAGCAGTCATAGAAGAAGACGAATATGAAGATAAATGTTTGTATTATGAAGAAGATTGTATAGGATATAGTATGGATAAAGAAACCCATTATGAAGAATTAGTAAAGAACATGGAGTTATTGAAAAAAGAAATACCTGAAGAAATTATCAATGAATTTAATAAAATAGAACAAAATGACAAAATATTAGACGCATTTACAAAAGTATTTGATGAAACACATCCAATTGTAAATAAATTAGACGATGACCTTGTATATTCAGATACACAAAAAAGACGAATAGCTACATTAGTAGCGAGGTACACTATTGGATACCAGATTGAATACTGCTTACGAACAACGGATAGCTGTCAGGTGAATTGTGAATATTAATAGTTGAAATTATAATAAATGTAAGTTATTATAATTTTCCTGGTTATCGGAGTCGAACCGATGACCGACGGATAGCCGCTTTATGTAAATAAAGATTATACCATTACAGTCCGTCGCTCTTTGTTGCTGTTAATAACAGTACCAACTGAGCTAAACCAGGATCCACACACTTGTGTATATAACTTACACAACTAATATTATAAAGTATTTTTTATATTGTTTCCAATAAAAGTATAAAAATTAAGGAAACATTCCATCAATATCTTTTTCTATGTGAATTATATATCTATAATGGAAATAATTAACGATTCAGATTTATCAAAGAAGACATTTTTATCTCACGTGTTTTCTACAACGGAGGAGGGACAAGCCGAATTATTGAACGTAATCCAATATTCATCAATGGGTGTGGTTCCAGTAGTAATGTTGAATAAAATGGTCCAACGTTTCATCCCCGAGGCGGACCCCGAGAAGTCAACTTTAGAACTTTTAGCGGAAATCTTCATTCAATTGACAATAATGTTCTGTGGTGCTATCATTATTCATCGCGCTATCACATATTTCCCAACTTACAGTGGATTTAAGTATGAGAACTTAACTTTAACAAACGTAATATTGGCATTCTTAATCATTGTGTTAAGCATTCAAACAAAGTTAGGTCTAAAAGTAAATATTTTATTTGACCGCGTAGTTGAACTTTGGAATGGTCCATCTACTGAGGAGACCAAACAGAATGTAAAACAAAACGTTCGTGTGTCACAACATTCTCCAAGTCAGGCAGATAATTTAGACAATAGCCAGATGCAAGGAGGCATGTTCCCTCCTGCCCCTGTAGCTACTGCCAGACCTGATATGGGTCAACAGCAAATGGCACCACAAGACATGGGTATGTCATTCGGTCCTATGGCAGCAAATGGTGCTTTGGGTGGTTCATTTGGTTCCGCATTTTAATTTCATATCTTTATGAGTAATACAATAGGTCATAAAGATAATTTACATATTGATAGAAAAGGGATTACCTTTTAATTTGACACATCTGTCTTTGTCATTTCGTATTTTGCCAGGTTTGCATTGAGCTCTACATTTATTCGTATTCGGATTACGCTCTTTACCAGGAGGACATTTTTTAACGGTTTTGTTATTTTTATCACGGACACATTTGAAATTGCCATCACGCATATAACCGTTTTTACATGTTTTCACACATCTTTTGGTAGTAGATTTATATTCTTTTCCAGGAGGACAAATACGTATAGGTTCATCGTTTACGGAAATAGTTTTCAAGTCGGATTTAGAAATATTTCCAGTATCTTTAACAATACGATTGATGGTTTTTTCAAGAACAGTATGTACTTCAGCACCCTCAACTAAACGATGGTTATCAAATCTCATATTGTGTTTTTTTAAAAGTCCTTGTTCGCTAAGTAGGTCTTCATATTCATTCATTAATACATCAGTATCATTTCGAAAATATACGTTAGGATGAATCATATTTTCAAATAAAGAAAAAGCCCGTGTTAAATCATGGTCTAATAAATGCGTTGATTGTTTTAACATATACATTAATGCGATTCCTACTCCATAACTATCAATAGTATCAATTGATTTGTTTAGAAATTTATTATATTCTCGTTTATCAAGATTCATTGATAAATTAAAAAATTGTTTAATCCTTTTTCTGGTAACATTTTTATATTCAGCAGTCCCAATTTTGAAGATAGTTATATCTTCAAAAAAAGACCTAATTTGTTTGGATATTTCATACGATACAGCCGACAAATCTTTTGCTAACTCGGATACATTTCCAGTTGCATAACGGTTGTATGTTCTCTTATTCCATAGTACAATTTCCATAGGAAAAGACCAGTGATGTTTCTGAGCCATCCAATAATTTGAATTTCTACATTTATTAATAATGCTTTTCTTGTCAGTCATAAACCCAAAATCAATAAAATTAATTCGGTTAGTTCCTTGGTTGTAAACAACATTCGGATGTTTTAAATCATGATGAACGATACCATTTTTCTTAAACGCATTCAATCCGCGAAATAATCGGCTGACTTCTATCCAAAATAATTCTATTTTTTTGATATTTTCAGGGGTTCTGCTCCACTGTTTTACTTCTTTTCCAAATTCATCAAGATCTTTTCCACCGTATTTCATTAATAATAATTTATAATTATCAACTTGCTTAGGTTCAAAATCTCTACATTTAGCGATAGCCGTAAGATTATTAGCATTTTTGCTATCAATGTTACAATCGTCAGGAATACCTAAATAATATTCTTTCTTTTCATCTGCAAAGTCAATTAACGCATATTCACTAAGTTCTTGATTTGCGTTTTCACGTGTCATAAGTTTAGACACAATTGTTTCGTCATTTCGTTCTTTATCCTTGCATTTCATTTGAGGTTTATGTACGCATCCAAATGTTCCTTGTCCGATAACCTTCGATAGACCAAGAGTATCTTTACCCATTTATATAATATGGATATTATTTACTTTTCATGCGTTATTCATAGAATTTACTAAATCCATTTTTTGCATAGATGCGTTTAACGATGCTTCCTTTTCTATATTTGCGAATAAGTAATCAGTGACCGGCTTGTGTTCTTTTTTCTTAATTTGTTTGTAAATGAGATTAATATTATCACATACTGACATAATTGTAGGTTTGTCCGGCATAAGTTCAATATCGTTAGGTATTTCTTCGGTTAATAAAGCTACAGCAAAATATAGTAAATATCGTCTACGTTTATTGGTACCAGTTGTATATTTAATACAAAACAGAGTATGTAGTGAGTTTAATAATGCTTCAATATATTTATTACCAAGTTCATAGCAATGATGAAATAATACATCCCATAATATCCATATTACATTCGTTTTATATTTAGATTCAACTGGATTATCCTCTCTTGGTTGACATAAACATGGGTGTTTATTGCTATTGCATACAATTGAAAATTCAATAAGCCATTCAATCCAATAACAAGCATTAATTGTATCCTTTTTATCTTTGGATACATGGTATGAAAATTCATTGATAGGTATGAAAAGTTCGGTAGGGTCTTTTTGTTTAAAAATGCGAGTAGCGTATTCCATGGATGGTGCATGTAATCTATCTGAAATTTGTGTCATATCAAACTCTTCCTTACGTTTAATTCGTATAGGTTCAAAACTATGTTTTCTATTAGATAAAGTAAGCGTAGCCACGATTTCAGCAAACATTTTCCTTATTGTTGGGTGATTTCTTAAATGGTGTGGACTGGGTATACTTTCCTCGTTAATAATGCCTTGAAACAACATAAACCGTTTTTCAAGATAAATAATGATTTTAGGATTTCCTATATGTAAGTGTTTTCCAGCATAGTGAAGTATATTTTCCCAAACGTCCATGAAATGACCGGCACATATTAATTCACAACACCAATAACATGCTGGTTCTATTTTGCCTTTAATCATATTTTCAATAAAATTATTTCTGACTTTTAATTTTTTATAGTTTGAGAACGATATACCGTTAAATTCATTCGGAAGTCGTGAATCATTAATATTAGTTCCATCTTCAACCCGAGGTAAATCATCATCGTCGAACATTTATAGTTTTGTATTATGTGGATACAAAACTATACGAAAATAAACCCAATACAAATTATTTCTTCCAAACAGAAACAAAAACAGGGTCAGTGGTTAATCCATCAGACCAGTTCATTCCAGGACCATATCGTTCATTCTTAAGAAACATGTCTTTCATAGTAAATCCTGATTGAGTTAATGTTTTCTTAAAATAACATAGGTCATCTTCCGTATTAAAATCGTGTTCGATGATAAGCAACTTGATACCGTCTAAAATAGTAGGAAAATCCTTTAACATACCTACAAAATGTCCTTCATTATCAATGACTAATGTGTTAAATTTAAGCTTGTATTTTTCAAGAACGTCATTGTATCCAATTGTATTTACTTCAATAGAACCAGGTATCTGAGTTGGATATGTATTCCAATGCAATGAATATAATGGAACACTTGATATAGCTGAATTCTCAATAAAAAATCCAAAATGATTAGAATCTCGGTTTTCTTGTAATATTGATAATTCTTTGGTAGATGGTTCAATAACAACATGGTTTGTTTTGGTATCTAATATGCTGTTTATTATACACGAATTTCTACCAATTGAACCACCCAATTCTAAAACAACGCTATCAGGAGTAATATGCTTTACTGCCATAAGTTGTTCGGGCAACTCCATATTAAGTTGTGTCTTATCTGTAAAAGAAAGACCATTATGAATATCTATTAATTTTTGAATGTACTTATCTTCCATAAGAAAAGGATTATATATGTTATTTACAAAACTAATATTTAAGTAATTTGTTCGGTAATATATTGTTTACTAATCAAAATTTATCCGTATATGGTATAATGTTTCAATTAGCATCTTTGTTCGCAATAGGTATTATATCATTGTCTTCTATTTTACCAGTAGCAAGTAATACAAGTTCTTGTATATGTACGACGGTACAATGTCCGGTAATTGGTATCAATACTTTAGTAATGGGAAATGGTGGTTCAACTATTCATTACACATATATTCAACAAAATGATGTTCCAGTTATATCATCAGCAGAAGGTATTGTAACAATAGATTCACTTGACAATGGAAGTGACACAACTGACTGTACTCAAAAATATTCTCGTATAATGGAAGATGATGGTTCAAAAAATTGTGATGCCGGTCATATTATGGCAAACCGACTTGGTGGTTATGGCAATCAACCGATTAATATATTTCCTCAAGAATTATCTATTAATCGGGGTGCATACGCACAATTTGAAAAGGTAATATATGATTGTATTAAGAGTGGTGCTACTGAAGCCTCTTTATCTTGGGTATTTACATATAGTAACTCATCCAGAACTATGCCATCAGAAGTTCAATATAGTGCGGTTTTTGATAAAGGCAATTGTACGACTGTAAGTTCTAATTTTCCAAACTAATATAATGTTCGTTAGGATAATCCGTATAGTAAAAAAATATTTATTTTTATTATATAATATTCAAATGTGTAAAATGTTTATTCGGTAATAAGTCTTGGTACAACATTAATAGTTTGTAATTCTTGTGACATTAGTTTATATGCGTATGGCATATCTACTTTTGAAAAGTCAGAATGATTATCACACGTTTTACATGAATGTACGCTAAAGTCCGAAGTATCATACATTCTGTTTTTCTTTCCATCATTAAAAGCCGCAATCATACCGCATTTATTACAAACATGTGTGCTATATTTATCCGAAACATCATACATCCTTTCTCTACAGAAACGAGAAATACCATGTGCTATCATAACATCTCTTTCCATTTCTCCTATTCTAAATCCACCATCACGACTTCTACCTTCAGCAGGTTGTCTTGTTAGATTTACCATAGGACCTATAGAACGACTATGTTGTTTATCTGTAACCATATGCTTTAGTCTCTGATAAAATACTGGACCAATATAAATACTGGTTTCGAGCTGTTCTCCAGTTAGACCATTATATAACAGTTCATTGCCATAACTTTCATATCCGAGATTTTGTAGTTCCTTAGCTATCGTGGCTACGTCAAGATTACCGAAACTGGTGCCATCTCCAAACATACCAAGCTCTAATAGTACTTTTCCAAGTAAAGTTTCTTTTAGTTGTCCGATAGTCATTCTGGATGGAATAGCATGTGGATTAATAATAATATCGGGTTTGTGACCGTCTTTAGTGAATGGCATATCGCACTCTGGAATAATATTACCAACCGTACCTTTCTGTCCGTGCCTTGAACTGAATTTATCACCAAGAACCGGTTTTCTAAGGGCTCGCACTCTAACTTTTGCGAAATTGTAACCATCTCCATTTCGTCCGGTATAATTTTTATCAATGTATGTTTCTTCAGTGGTTCTGAAAGTTTTACTTTGGTCTTCATATTTAATTGTTTTCATAGGGTCATTACGATTTTCCTTAATTGGTACAGTCTTAGCAATAATTACATCTCGGTTTTCAACTAATTCATTTTCAGGGATAAATCCATTCGCGTTTAGTTTACTATAATTTCCAAATTTGATACCCTTGGTTTTCGCAGGGTCGGGTTGACAACGAATAATCTCATCTCGAATAATATTCTTATCTTCATCTTTTTCTGTATGGTAAATAGTAGCCAAGAATAACCCTCTATCAAGAGACCCCTTGTTAATTAATACACTATCTTCTTGATTATAACCAGTATGTGTCATAATTGCGACATGAATCTGTGTTCCAGATGGAATTTGATTAAGATGGATGAAGTTCATGAGGCGTGTATCGACTAATGGGCGAGTAGGATAGTTTAATACATATGCGGTTTTATCCATACGCTGGTCGTAGTTTGTAGCATATACACCCATGGCTTGCTTACCCATTGCGCATTGGTATGTGTTTCTCGGAGCTTGATTATGTTCTGGATAAGGTACACATGAAGCCAATACTCCGAAGATTGTACTGGGATGTATTTCACAGTGTGTATATTGAAAATACGCATTAATGTCCTGTAGATAATGGTTTTTACTTTTCATTGCGATCATAGAGAAGTTTTGTTCTTCTGGGTCAATATATTCAATCACCGATTCATCCAACTTGCAGTTAGTCAATAAATCATTCCAAGATAATTCTTTAGATGTGATTTTATCTATAATATCTGACGTAATCATAGCTCTGTTATTTTTTACTCTTAATACAGGTCGTGTTAGTCTTCCACTATCATTACATATACGAATTTCAAGAGTATTATAATTGAATATAATAGACGTGTAAATATTAATAATTCCTTTATATTTTTTGTCTTTCATGTCATTGTATAATGTGATAGGGTCAATAGCAATTCCAACCCAACAACCATTAATGAATACTTTAACCTTTCCATGCATATCTTTAGGACTATTATCATTCACAGATTTTATATATGGTTCAACATATTCATAGAGTGATGTACTACTTGTAGGTATAGTTATATGTGCCATATAACTAATGTTTTTAACAATACCAATAGATTGACCTTCTGGTGTTTCTGCCGGACATAAAAACCCCCATGTTGTATTATGTAATTTTCTGGGGGCAATTAATTCGCCACTTTTTTCAAGAGGTGTATTAATTCTACGCAAATGACTTAAACTTGATACATACGTAAGTCTATTCAATACTTGTGCTACACCTACTTTACTGCTATTAGACTGTTTAATACTAAAATCACCAGTAGATAGTGCTCGGTTAATTCCATTTTCAATTGTGGTAGACTTCATAATTTTGTAAATATTTGTGGCATTAATGATACTCTGATAATCATCCATGGAACGCCATGAACCATTATTAATTTCACGAACAATTTGCTTTTGCATTTCTTTTACAAGTTTATTGAAGTAATTTCTGAATAAATTATTTAATAACGTTCCCGTTAATTCAATTCGTTTATTTGTATATGAATCACGGTCGTCTTCTTTGAAAATACCAAGACTTGTCTTAATCAGCTTTTGTGCCATATAACCAAGTAAATATATTTTTTGTTTTACAGTTTGACAGTGTGGAAATAAATCAGAATCTAATACTTCCTTTGTGAATTCTTGCTTTTTACGTTGACCGGTTTCCTTGTCCATATTCAATGGTGTATACGCCGCATATGTAGTGATATGTGCCATTGCACTTTCTTGTGTCATATACTTATTGCCGTCAATTACAGATGCCTGTAGAAATCGCAATAATTCATTTGTGTTTTTGTCATCTATATCAAGACATATATGATTACAAATATCTTTGTCTGTCATAACTCCAAGAGCACGGAATATTACGAATAATTCAATCGGCTGTTTAATACGTGGGATAGACAGGTAGATACCATTACCAAAACCATTATTTTTGCTGGCAATCATCATTTCAATTTGTTTGGGTGAAATACATTTAAAGTCGGGTACTGATTTAATTTCAGCTATCCAACTCCATTTTGTAGTATTTTTACCGTCGAAACAATATATTCTATTTTCTGCTGCTCGTTCTTGTCCTAATACCGTTTTTTCTGAACCTTTAATAATAAAGTAACCTCCACAATCCATAGAACATTCTCCTGATTGTTGATGACTAATATGAGGATTTTGTGTAAGGACGCAAATTGAAGACTTAAGCATAATAGGCAATTTACCAATATTTATCTTCGGAATAATCTTTTCAACAGTCTTAGGTGTATCCATATTTTCTGTATTACGTATTACATATTTAATATTAATATCAACTGTCATCGTTGACGCATATGTAAAATTACGGATTTTTGCTTCTTGGGGTAACATTGTTTTAGTAGCTCCATTATTTTCATGAATTTGTGGAGGATAAAGTTTAAAGTTAGTAAAATTGATGAATACTTCAAGAAAATACTTATCCTTGCTTTCATTGTAGTCATTTTCGGAACGGACGATAACAGGATTAAACATTTGTATTGTTTTTTGTATTTGAAAATTGACAAAATTATTATATGATTCTAATTGATGTCTAACTAAACGTTCAAGATGTTTTCCGTCAAAATATGATTCAATCAGATTATATGGTTCTTCTGTATAAACTCCAAGATGGTCTAATAATATAGTTTCATCTGGGCGTATTGCGGAGACCATCTTATTAATTTTGTCATCAATTTGTTTAGTTTCGGCATCAATAATTGCCTTGATACTGTCACTTTCGTCAGAGTAAGTAGACGAAGACATTTTGTCGATAGGAATAGATAGTGGGTTATTTGAAGATATGGTTGATTTACAATCGTACTTCATTGTTACTGAAATTACATAGATTAATTTACTTGTTGTTAATTCAATTTTTTGGAAAGAATATAGATATTTGAATTTATATTATGTAAATGACTGAAAATAAATATACAACTTTTATAAACTTTCTTGATAATTATTCGACGAATGAAAGCATTGTTACAGGGGAATATGAAGTATTGCGACGTTTTATACGAAATAATTACAACAATACAAATATAAAGAATGTTCCGAGAATAAACTGTGATTATACACCTATAACAAATCTTACATATACTAACCCTTTCTTTTCAATGAAACCGCTACGAAATAGAGAGACGATTGTGCCAAATATACCAGATATATCTTTAAATGACTACACTACGATACCGGAAGAGTTTACCAAAAAAACTAAAGAAGAAACAATAGATATTGAAATAAACACATTAAAAGACATAATTGACCTATTGAATAAACATGAATACAAAGATGATACGGAATATAATATTGATTTGGAATCTTTACATAAAATCAAAAAGGAATTAATCATGTTAGATGAAATGATAGGGTTATCAAAACTAAAACAGTCAATATTGAACCAATTATTATATTTTATACAGGGATTGCATAAAAATAATTCAGGTGGAGATTATAAACATACTGTTATTTATGGACCCCCTGGAACAGGTAAAACTGAAATAGCGAAAATAATCGGGACTATGTATTCTAAAATGGGTATTTTAAAAAACAATACTTTTAATAAAGTTACTCGTAATGATTTAATAGCTGGATATTTGGGTCAAACCGCAATCAAGACAAAGAAAATAATAGATGAAAGTTTAGGAGGTGTTTTATTTATTGATGAAGCATATTCATTGGCAAATCGAGAACAAAATGATTCATTTTCAAAGGAATGTTTAGATATTTTATGTGAATCACTTAGCGACCATAAAGATGACTTAATGGTGATTATTGCGGGATATGAAGATGAATTAAACAATACGTTTTTTAAAGCAAATCAAGGATTAAAGTCACGATTTATATGGCGTTTTTCGATAGATACATATACACCAAAAGAATTGATGCAAATATTTAAACAAAAAGTAGAATTAACAGAGTGGCAATTTGTAGATGACAACGTTTTAAGTGAAAAATGGTTTCATACAAATAAAGAACATCTTAAAAGCTATGGAAGAGACGTAGAAATATTATTAACCTATGTAAAAATATGTCATAGTCGTCGTATATATGGTAAACACAAGGATATTCGTAAAAAAATTACAAAAAATGATATGGATTCAGGATTAGCTCTTATGTTAGTAAATAAGGAAACTAAAGATAACTTATTTATTTCGTCATTGTATGTGTAATATACCTTATTTTAGGAAAATAATAATATTAGTTGTGACTGGATATTTCTTTTCGTATTAGTAATTATACTAAAAGAAATACATATGAGTGATAAGAAAATATTATCTATAAACATGGATGATTTCTCATTTTCTAATAATAAAACAAAAAAATCTCAACCAAAGCAAAACACCAAGGATAAAATACGCGTAAAAAATCCAGTAAATAGAAAACAACAAACATTGAGAAAACAATCTTTATTAAATATGATTCGAAAACAACAAGAAGATAGATATAAAAGATTACATACAAATAATCATCAACCTGAAACTGTATCCCAAAAACAAGTAAATCATAGTGAAAATATTAGTAAATTTAATACTGATTTTGATAACTCATCTCGCGCATATTTGGAACGATTAGTAAAAAAACATGATAATAATGTTCCAAAAAATACCACATTAAGAAGATATCCGACGATAGAACCTACTACTTTGCGTCCTACTGAAAGTTATAGTCAAATTACGCCCATTAACAGTACAATTGTACCTAAGTATGGATGTTTAAAGAATGGGAATTTACCAACATATAGAAATTATTTGAATAAAACTCAAAGTAATCGTCCTCCAATTCAAGTTGGTGGTAATATACAATTGGATTCAACTATACCAAGTGTTAATAATACACCTTCTCAACCATTACCTAATATAGTAAATCAACCGAATAACATTACGCAAACAAGTAACATAGAAAAACAAATAAATGATGGTATGAAACGAATGAGTGAAATAAAACAAAGGAATGATATATTGAAGAAATTATCAAATAATAAACCGAAACAAATAAAAAGACGTAAAACTTTACGACGGACTTATAAAGTGGGAAGGTCGCAAGTAGCTCCTAAGGTTTCTGTACTTGTTTCAAACAAAACAATACGGAATCGGGTTTCAACGAAAAAACAGCTACTAAAACAAACTCCTATACAAGAAGTAAAAAAACATCTAATAAAACATGGGTTAATTAAGGTTGGTTCGATAACACCGAACGATGTTTTACGTCAAATGTATGAATGTTTATCATTAGTATGTGGAGAAATACATAATCATAATCCTGATACGCTACTATACAATTACATTAACGGTGCCGAATAGATAATACACAATAACGTATATTATTACGATTATAAATAAGAAGTATAATATTTTAACACTCGCATATGAAGATATGATAGGGATATGCATAGGATATTTATGTATTGGTTTATATGAATTGGGAATGATTGTAATGTCAGGAGATGGTGATAATCGTTTATTATATATAGCTACGTTATCATCTGAGTATTTTCGTATAAATATATCATTATCATCTATATCTAAGAAATTTGCGTAATCATCGGCGTGGACAAGGTCCATATTCGTATATTTGATTAGATTATTGTGGGTTGATTATTATATTCGTTAAAATCAATTTTTACAAATAGTTAATTGTAAAAATTGTATTCAGATTTCTACAATTGTATATATACTTACCATAAATGGTAACAATAAATACCGAAATAATATTATTTAGCATGATATAATGTAGATTAAATGTATATCAAATGTCAATTGAACAACCAATCATAACTCAACAACAAAAAGAAGAAATTACAGACTACATAAATGCTTATAGAGCACGTCATGATTCTCCGCCACTAAAATGGGATGACACCATCGCAAAATTTTCACAAGAATATTCATATTACCTTGTGAGTAATAATCTATTTCAACACAGTAATGACGCAAGATATGGAGAGAACTTAGCTTATTTCCAAGGTCAAGGGAATAATATGATGGAATTAATAAAGAAGAGTATAGACTTATGGTATGATGAAATAAAATTGTATAATTTTAATAATCCAGGATATTCTCCAGGAACCGGACATTTTACGTGTTTGGTATGGAAAGCAAGCACTACATTTGGTATGGGTTATTCATATAATCCACAAACCCAAATTGTTGATGTAACTCAGAATACAGCACCACCCGGGAATATAATAGGTCAATTTCAAGAAAACGTATTACCCCCAATTACGACAGAACCGGAACCAGAACCTGAACCAGAACCTGAACCAGAGCCAGAGCCAGAACCAGAGCCAGAACCAGAACCTGAACCTGAACCTGAACCTGAACCAGAGCCAGAGCCAGAGCCAGAACCAGAGCCAGAACCAGAACCAGAACCTGAACCTGAACCTGAACCTGAACCTGAACCTGAACCTGAACCAGAACCAGAACCGGAACCAGAACCGGAATACCCCGAAAATACATATATAGAAACTATATTCGAAATAAAAAAAATATTATATGCGTTGTATATGCTTTCAAATTATATTCGTATTCGGCGTAGTGTAGGAACAATACTCGAAATGATAGAC
>Ga0209662_1000098_pt1 | contig 55361 bp, 55 predicted proteins | sample SaaInlV_150m_DNA_4_FD_184662 | JGI IMG/M metagenome (GOLD analysis project Ga0209662, IMG submission 184662) | Marine microbial communities from expanding oxygen minimum zones in the Saanich Inlet - SI072_LV_150m_DNA (SPAdes) (version 2) | ecosystem: Environmental > Aquatic > Marine > Intertidal...
GTTTGACTTCCACTAACTGTGTTATTGGAAAGAACCAATTGTAAGGTTGCGTTATCGATACGACTGAAGTTACAACTTCCACTTGGTTGATGTTCTTCTGGTCGCAATGCGAAGGAATATACATTAACACCGGAGTCGGGTGAGCGAGTATGGTGTTGGTATGGTTGTACCGTATCAAAGTAACTGCCTTCGCGTTCTTGGAAACGATCTTGTCCATTCAATTGCAACTTAGCAGTTACAACTGGATTTTCACCCCAACAATGTAATGCTAACGATTTTTCTTTAAGAACAAATGCGGCGGCATCACTAACTTGGTTACCATTACTTGAAGACCCACCACTTGGTCCAGCACTAAATAATTCCAATGATTCTTCGTCACCTGTTGCAGCTGTTTTCTTCAAATTCTCACCAGTTCCCCTATCTCTAAATTCATCAACATTATTAACCAATACATCGTATGCATCCGTGTAATTGAATGGTTGTGCACCTTCCAATTGAAATAGAGAATGTTTATCCTTCAAACTGGCACAATAATCAACGTGTTCGTCTTTTTGTACAACCCAGACAAGTTCTTTGCATGGATGATTGAAATTTAATTTAATTTTATTGGAAGAAGAACCAACAGATTCATCACCAGTGAATTGCAATTGTTCGATCAAGTATTCATGTGGGTTTTGTGCCATGCGCCTACGTTCATCCGTATCAAGGAATACATAGTCAACATATAGGGAAGCTGCTACAAGCGATTTTGATGCTGCGTCGGATGGTAGAGTACCACTCATGGTACCCTTGGATGCCCAAAGACATTCATCAAGTTTTCGCAATTCAACATTGATTTTTACTTCATGGTATTGAAGAGCAATCAATGGCAAAGCAAGACCTGGGTTACGACAGAACCAAAATTGCAATGGAACATACAAGGTCGTTTCTGGAAGAGCATTACGCTCAGCACATACTTGCGCAGGTCCAGTACTATCACATGGCCCATCAATAGCAGCACCACTAGAATCAACCGTGAAGGTCAATTGGGTGGTATTACCAACCATTTTATTGTATCCACGTTCTTGTTCGCTAGACATGGTTAATTGATTCCACAAGTGCATGAAATCACCATATTGACGGTCAATGCGTTGACCACCAATTTCAACTTCTACATGTTGAATAAGTTGTTCACCTGGACAATCTAACCAACGTGCTTTATCTGCATCACCACTGGTACTTTTACAAGAAACTTCAGGCAAAGTTACTTGCAAGTACGTGCGGTATGCAAGGTCACCATTACGGCTAACCGTACAGGTAACACGACGTCCGAAATCGGCTTGACCGTTGAACGTTTGTTCAATTGCTTCCATAGCAAAGTTAGTGTGGCGACGGTAAGTCACCTTGAAAAAAGTAATTTGTGGGTTACCCGTAAGATAAACATCTTGGGCACCGTAAGCTACGAGTTGCATTAATCCACCTCCCATTTGAGTATATAATATATACAAAGAAAAAAAATCGATTATTCATATTAATTTATAATTTTATTAATGTCGAAATTTTTGACTAAAAATTTTTTCAAATAATCATCTAAATAAATCTCCTTTTGATTATTGTGATTTTTATAAAAAATATATTTATCATTGCGTTTTTTTATACACCACCCATCTTCCAATGCATTGTATAAAAACCCCATTTTTTGAAGTAATACATAATCTATATTATGCTTTTCTTTATTTAAATCAATATTAACATCCATATATTAAAATATATACAGAAAATGATTATAAAATATAACCATATTTAAATTAAAAAAATATATTATATAATACATTTTAAATTAAAAAAATAAAATATATAAATATAAAGGTGATTTTACGATGCCAAATTTTAAACCAAAAACTATTAAGAAAATAATAGTTAGTAAAAAACAAACTGTTACCCTTGACGGAAAACACACAGAAATAATAGATGATATTAATAAACAATTAAAAGAAGAATTACCTAAATTTAAAAAAAAATTACTAGAAAAGAAAAAAAAATTATTAGATATTTCTACTATAGAAGAAAAAATCATTTTAGAAGAAGAAATTATTAAATTAAAAAAGTGTATTAAAAAAATCAAAAAGAAGAAAAAGGAATATTTATTAGATAATTCTAAATATATTTTTTCATATTTTGAAAATAAAAAAAGTATTTCAGAAGGTGAAAATATGAAAACAAAAGTATTGAATTCCTTTTTCAAACCAAAAAGTGAAAAGATTAAATACAATAAATTAAATACAAAAACAAAAACAAATTTATATAAATATCTTTGTAATATTGATGATAGTTTTTTAGATATTAATAATTATATTATGCCAAATGATATATGTACTTATTGTCATAAAGGTGAACTAATAAAGGTTGATAATGAAGGAATAATGGTTTGTAATAAATGTTTCAAAAATGTACAAATTTTAATTGAAAATGAAAAACCATCATACAAAGAACCCCCTAAAGAAGTTTGTTTTTATGCATATAAAAGAATAAACCATTTCAGAGAGATATTGGCACAATTCCAAGCAAAAGAAACAACAAAAATACCAGAAAAGGTATTTACAGCTATAAAACAACAAATTAAAAAGGAAAGAATAGAATTATTCCAATTAACAAATTTAAAAGCTAAGGATATTCTAAAAAAATTAGGTTTTAATAAATATTATGAACATATTCCATTTATAAAAGATAAACTTGGAATAAAACCACCAATTATGACTCAACAACTAGAAGAAACATTATGCAATCTGTTTATGGAAATCCAGGCACCATACGCTAGAGCATGTCCCGAAGAAAGGGTTAATTTTTTGAATTATTATTATACTGTATATAAACTCTGTGAATTATTAGATCAAAAACAATTCTTACCTTTTTTTCCAATGTTAAAAGATAGAGAGAAAAGAATCGAACAAGATGAAATTTGGAAAAAAATTTGCAATGAATTAAATTGGGCATTTATACCAACAGTATAACATTATATATCGTGTTATAATGTTATATTAAATTATTATATTATCAAATTATTATACTATAAAATTATTATACTATAAAATTATTATACTATAAAATTATTATACTATAAAATTATTATACTATAAAATTATTATACTATAAAAAAATTTATTTGCCACCAGGGAATCCTACCAAATTAGCACCTATACCAAATCCAGCACCAGATCTGGCAGCTTCTGCCATTGATGGTAAGTATGTGTCCAAAATGCTAAATGTAGCTGCCGCAACTAATGCAATCAATGCAATTTCATCAAGTTTAAGCGATTTTTTAGGGATAGCATAACTAGCCAAGGCTACCATTAAACCTTCAACAAGGTATTTTACAACTCTTTGTACAAGTTCATTAACATCTAATAATCCAGATAGATTCATCATTTATAAATATTAATTAGAAAAAAAAATAATATCGTTTAATTACTTAAAATTATATGTATATATTATTTTATAAATGAGTAATCTTGTTAAAAGAACAGACCCCAAGTATGTCGATTTGTTGGATGAAGATAAGCCCATATCTGGTCAGAAATTTACATGTATGTCTTTCGTATCACCTGAAAAAATATTAAAACAGAAGCAGATGTTTTTATTTGAAAAATTCCTAAAGAATTGGGATTTTCAAAAATCACTGGAAAAATATGCGCAATTTTTAAATTTTTTATCATTTAAATACAATTTAAAATTTGATGATTTAACAAATGACTTACAAGAATTTGTAAAAGATCAACGTACAAATTTATTATCCGGTTCAGTTGAAGATGAATATAAAAATTACTTGGATAATAAAGAGGAACAATTAGAAAAAGAATTTAACTCGTTATATAATTTTCAAACTAGTACTCGTGGAATTAAAATTCGAGGTTCATTTCCAACTCAAGCAGAAGCTGAGTTAAGATGTAAGATGCTTCGAGAGGTTGATCCAAACCATGATGTATATGTTGCGCCAGTAGGAGTTTGGGTACCATGGCACCCAGAAGCATATAAAACAGGGCGTGTTGAATATTTAGAAGAAGAATTAAATGAAATTATGAATGAAAAACGTAAGAATGAAGAAAGTGCTAAACAACAATTTGAAAAAAGAGTAAGAGAAACCAAGCGCAAGGCGATTGAAGAAAATATTAAAATTGCAGAAAAAAGTGGAAATATGTTATCACAAACAATTGATGAAAATGATAATTTAATAAATACCGCTGTTTCTGATAATTTTAACTCAAAAGAAACTGTAACCAGTGCAGATTTAAGAAAAGAATTATTTGAAGGAGAAAATGTAGTGACTAGTTCAAATAAAAAAGACTTGCAACGGAAAGCAATGGAAAAAAAGCTTGAAAAAAAGCTTGAACAAGACGATAATGAATCTGATTCTAACGAATAATTTTATATTTATTGATCTTTATAAATAATTGAATTGTTTATATATATTTTATTATATATAAACAATGTCTAATAATACAACTAATACAATTAATATCGAAAATAAAAACAATGTTATAATTAAAAAAAAAAACAAAAAGAAAAAAAACAAAAAACCAAAACGCTGTCAATATGATAAATGTAATAAACGTCTTTCACTAACAGATTATATATGTATTTGCAAATGTGAAAAATACTTTTGTATATCACATAAATCGGCTTCTAATCACAAATGTACATTTAATTATAGAGCTGAATATATTGAAAAACAAGAAGATATTATATCCAATATGAAAATTGTAAATAAGAAATTAGAAGTATTTTAAATACTATATATTTGCTAATTAATTATAATTAGCAATTACCATTTAGATTTTTTTACATTAATCCGTCTTTGATTTTTTCTCATTTGATTCGGATTATACATTTCCTCATCGTCATCTGAACCCATATTTTTTGATAATTCCCAAAACTCTTTAGAACCTAAACGAAATGGTCCATGTGGATCAGCCTTATACCAAAAAATCTGATCTTGTAATTTGTTTGATTTTGAATTATTGTTAATCACTAAACATTCATAGTGTTCAGTACATTGATCCATTACTTGACAAAAACTTTCAAATGTTGGAAACATACCTGCATAATTTTCAAATATACGTTTCCTATTTGTAATATACGGTTCACGCAATATAAAAACATAATCGATATTCGTTCTTAAATTTGGTGGAACACCTAATGGATATTGCATTGTAATAATTAACATTATTTTCCAATGGCGACCATTCATGAACATCAATCGCATCATTTTATCTTTAGCCCACTTATTATCATATAAACAATCATCTAATATAACAAATGTTCTAGGGTCTATTGTACTTCTTTTATATGCAGCCATTTCTTTCTTTACTTGTTTAAGTACAGAACGTTGTCTTTTTAAAATATTTTCAACAATTGCACTATTATATTCTTCATGTATAAATAATTTTGGTACATGTTCACTATAAAAACCATTACCCGCCTCAGTTCCCGAAATAACTGTACCAATTGGAATATCTTGGTGATAATATAATAAATCTCTTACCAAATAACTTTTACCAGTATCTCTCCTACCAATTAATACAATAACAGGTCCTTTGTTTTCATTTGGTTTAAAACTAATATTTTTCATGTTGAATTTTTTTAATTCTAGCGTCATAGTAATATTAACATTTTAGATAATAAATAATTACTAACAACGCATATTTAAGTTTAATATTGACTATATTTTTCTATTCCAAATTATAAGCTAAACATGGCATTTAGTATAAATTATATCAAAAAAAAAAATAAAAATTTGATTGATTCATTTAAAAAAAATGATATTATGAATTTAAGCTATATACAAAATTATATTCCAATATATAACCATTTTTTTGAAATTAATGAAAAAAATTTTAACAACTTTAATTTAAATAACAAATATTATATTCATGAAATAAAACAAAATTTAATTAATAATGAAAATTTATCTGGGAAAAAATGTAATTGTATTATTAAAAATAATTATGGCGAAAATGAAATATTGGAAAAAAATGTATTCTTCAAATTTAGTCCTATTATTGATCCAATAAAATATATGATAGGCAAATATAAAAATAGTGATGTATCCATATTACCAACATTTAATACTAAACAAGGGTCAAATTTTGAAAAAAAAATAACTAATAAAAATAATTCATCATATGTAGACAGTTTTTTCACATATCTAACCAGTCAATTAAAAAATTTCAATAATTTTAATCATGGACTTGATTTTTATGGTTCATTTTTAGCAATACAAAATCCATTTTTGATAGATATAATAGATGAAATAGAATATTTATATGATTCTGAGTATTTTAGAAAAAATTTAGATACTTTATTTTCTATTGATGATACTAAAATTTTAAAAAATGTATTAAACAATGATAGTAGAAATTATAAATCAAAAATAAAAATAGTAGAAGATTCCTCACAAATATTACAATTATCTGATATAAGTGATATTTCTGAATACGAACATATTTTTTCAATTGATAAATATGATAACAATAATAACGAATTAACCAATATTTATGAAAATAATAAACTTATTAATAAAAAAACGAAAAGTACTAATAGTACATGTTCTTCAAGAGATTCAAATACTGATTGCGAAAATTCAACAGATGAAGAAGGTGATCAAGATAATATGAGTAATATAGATGATGACGAAATATCATATTCTGAATATTCTGATGATTCAAGTTCATTCGATGAAAATAACGATGAAGTAATATTTTCAAAGATAAATGGATTTCCTATACAAATTATTTGTTTAGAAGCTTGTGAAAACACTATAGATTCACTATTAATGGAAAATAATATGGAAGATGATGAATTGGAATCCATTATAATACAAATATTAATGATATTAATTACATACCAAAAATGTTTTGGTTTAACACATAACGATCTACACACGAACAATATAATGTATCAAAAAACCGACAAAAAATATTTATATTATAAATATGATTCAAAATATTATAAAGTGCCAACATATGGACGACTTGTAAAAATTATAGATTTTGGTAGAGCCATATATTATTTTAAAGGAAAATTAATATGTAGTGACAGTTTTAATAAAAAAGAAGACGCCGCAACACAATATAACTTTCCTCCATATTATAATAAAAATAAACCCACTATAGAGCCAAATTATAGTTTCGATTTATGTCGCCTAAGTTGTTCCATGATTGATTATTTTATTGATGATATTTCTGAAATAAATGAAGTTTCCGAAAGTTCTCCTATTAAAAAAATTATATTGGATTGGTCATTTGATGATAATGGGAAAAATATATTATACAAATCTAATAATAAAGAGAGATACCCCGAATTTAAATTATATAAAATGATAAGCAGAAAAGTTCACAATCATATACCCAAAAGTGTATTAAAAAATAAGCTATTCGAAAAATATTTGACTTCAAAAAAGAAAATCAATAAAAAAAAATACAAGGCTATCATAAATATTGATAATATACCTGTATATACAAATTAATTATCCATTATATTGTTCATTTCATTTAATTATCAATTTTTAATTTATACATTTAATAAATTAAAAATTAGGTTTATCAACAAATGCTTCTGTACCAACAGTTACATCACCGGATCCCTTACTTTGAAAATAAGTTACACACATTGTACTTAAAAATACAATAATAGCATTTCTTGCAACAGTTTTTAATACTATATCCTTCTTATATACCTTGGTTTCAACCATTTTTAATACAACAAATACTACACTTATTAGCAATGATAGCAATATATTTGACATTTATATAAATAATACAAAAAGTTATACATATACGAACGCAAAATTAAGACAATATTTCTACATCAGTTAATAAAGGTGATTTATTTATTTTAATATCATTACTAATATTTAAAACATCCATTTCACCTAGATCAATATCATCACCAATATTTAACATATCTTCTTCATCTGAATCATAATCATCTTCTTCCTCCATTTTTCTTTTCATATTATTATCCATACTAATTTGTTCCAACCGGTCAATTGTTTTTGGTGCATCCACATTGGACATTATACCATCACTATTAAAAGCTTGATCTGTATTATTAAATTTAATATTTGGTCGATGTTCCATATCAACAATTGGAGTTTTTAAATCATTAACTTCCATTTTTATATTCTCATTACCATTCATATTCGCTTGTACAACTTCTCCAGAATCAACTTGTACTGAATGTTGTGTATTTTCTGGTATATCTACTACCTCCCTTTCAACCTCGATTGGAACAACTTCTTCGTGTTCCTCTACCTGAACATCTTTTTCTTCCGTTTCATCAATATATGTTCTCAATATATTTTCTATAGGAACACTTTCTCGTATTGTATTCATAATACATTCTTTAACCAAAAGTTCAACTTCACGATTGTGTTTTTGAGTTTGTAATGGCATAATATTTCGCTCAAATAAATAAACATTAGTGTATATTTTTCTAGCACAATTTATGTAAGTATTATGCAAAAATTTATCTAAAGAAGGTACATCAATATCAACCTTTTTTTGTTCTTGGCCAACACGAACACACGTTATTGCCTTTAAATGTATAATATGAACACAAGTTATTAAATCTTCTAAATAACCACAACCACTTTTTTCAATGATCCTATCACGTTCCTTTTCTACAATAGCATTGGTCCAATTTGGTATTCTAGATATAAAATTTTGAAATGTCATTAAATATTTATCTTCTTCATCATTATCTTCGCATATTTTCAATGATTCATCAAAAATATCTTTAAATCCACTAATAATCAGTGGTGTTAACACATTGACTAAACGTGCACATAATTCATTTTTAGATTCTGTTAAACTACTTAATGAATAATCGTCCATTCTTACATAAATAATATATTTTCTAATTCTGATTCAGAACGTATAAATATATAATTTAATATAATATACATTATAAGTTCTTCATTCCTAATTTCTCTCTTTATTTTTGATATAAGAACCAATAATCCACTTTTTTTTAATTCATTCATTGTACACCCTTTCAAATATTCAATTAAATCTAATCCACAAAATCCTTTTTTATATAACATTTTTGAAAAAAACATAAGTGTTTCGCTATTAAAACCATTTTTATGTTTATTTATTAATGTTTTCAAATTATTATTATGTTTTTTATTATATTCTTTCATAAAATATGCATTATTAATCTTATATTTGTATAAATTAACATGGTTTCTATCCAAATATGGACTTGGGATATATATATCACAAAAACGAGATAATATTGGTTTTAATAATAAATTAATATTTTGAATTATTATAAAAAAACGAGTTGTATGTGTAAATAATTCTATACAACGTCTTAACGCCGACTGTGCATCTATTGTTAATTTATCTGCATTTAATAAAACAATAGTCTTAAAATTTTTTCCTTTATTAAAATCAATATGTTTCTTTGCAAAAAATTTCAATTCATTTCTTATAAATTTAATACCTTTTCCATCATGAGCACAATCTACATACAATACATAAGAATCTAACCTTTCTTTATCATTATTATATATTTTATTCAAAAATGAATGCACTATAGTGCGCTTACCACTTCCATTTGGACCGTGAAATATTATATTCGGTATTTTTGCGATTTCAATAAAATAATTTAGTTTAGTATGTATAGTTTTATGTATATTTAAAGACATATCTATTTTATTATAAAATAATTTATTTAATACATTATATCTTTATATAAAGTATTAAATTATTAAATTATTATGCCCAGCTATTCAAACTTTTTGTATAAGGGTTTGATTTAAACGCTGAAAGCAAGTCCGAATCCATCCGTTTATTATTGTTGTTTTGATAATTCATCGCATCTATCGTTGTTGTACCCATAGTTTCTACACCAGGCGTCATATTCGGACCAGAATGATAGACAAACTCTCGATTATTTTTTCTATCTGTTTCCTTCTTACTTATTTGTACATTAACAGAAGGATTAAATATTTGCGTCCCACCTTGATTTGGTCTATTTTTATGAGATTTATTAACATTATTTCTTTGATTGTATGCAGCTTCATAATTCATATATTGCGTTTGTCCCATTTGACCATTTGCATTTCCCATATAAGATATATTAGTAGTATCTCTTTCAGTTGAAACCTGTTGTGGCTTTGTAATTTGATATGCGCCATCTCCTTGCGATTGAACATTTAAATGATTCATATCAAGTTTATTTTCAGTCATTTGTCTATTCGTAGTCGGTAATTTATTTTTTCTGTTGAAAACACGCATCGCATTGACCGCCGTTTTCGCATTTCCATTTGGTCTACCATTTCCAATAATATTATTTTTTCTAGTTGGTCTAAATATATCCATAACAGGTGCAACTACAGCTGACATAATTCCACCCAAAATGCCAAAATGTTCTTTATTGGTTGAATTCCTGTTATTTGGGATGGATAAATAGCTTTTCACACCATAATCATTATCTTCCGCGTGATTTTGACCATTTGCATTTGCAGGCAAAAATTCAGGCCCATCCAAAACTTGTTTTTTACTTTTTTCATAAACACCCTTTACATAATTTGCATTTGCGTCTTCGTATTTTCCAACACCAAAATACTCCTTCGTTGTTGAAGTTCTATTAACATCATGTAATATATTTTCACTGCGAATAGTTGGCTTTTTTTCTAAACCTGTTGTTGTAAGCCATTTATCTGGTGAATTTACATAATACGTATCTGGTAATTTCTTCTCCATTTTTCCCATTATACCTAAATTCTGAATTTTTGACTGTGCAGGACCTTCATGACATTTTAATTCAAATGCCATTTTGGGATTATTTTTGGTTCTTAATTCATCTACAGTTTTCGGAACCCATTTATTACGAGCCTCCATACCTGAATTGAATCCACCACTTCCTTCTGTTGTATAACCTAAACCTAGACCTGGACCAACCTGTTCTTCTTGCCACGGTTTTACATTTGACATTTTCATACTCGTATTCATTCTAGATTGATAAAAATCACTTCTATTTGGAGCACCATGTGAATATTGCATACTTGATTGTGGTTTAAACATTGGAGCTTTTTCCTCCTTGGACTTTTGCAAAGATCCCATACCCTGTAAGTTATCTAACAATATACCGCTATTTTTTGATTTGGGATGGTTGCCTTTAACCTTTGACCCAAAAAAAGGTACCATATTATTATGTACAAAATCTTTTTTGTTCATATTGGTTCCACTCATGGATGAAATTAAATCACTATTTATTTCTTCGTGTTTTTGATTATATTCAGGGTTAAAATATTTATCTGTATGTTGGTTAGCTTCTTTATATTCATGTCTTTCATATAGTTCTTTATTGGATGTGTGTGCCTTCGCATCTTTTAATTTACTATCAACATCCTTTTTCATAGGTACCATATTTTCTTTTTTATCATTCATATTCGATAATAAATACATTCCGCCCATTCCTAACATTATAGTTGCTATTTCTGCCATAATATATTATATATATAATGTATTATAATTTTTCAATATATAAATGTATTATATATTGAATCATTAATTATTATTTTTATCATTAATTATTATTTTTATCATTAATTATTATTTTTATCATTAATTATTATTTTTATCATTAATTATTATTTTTATCATTAATTATTATTTTTATCATTAATTATTATTTTTATCATAATTATCTTTTTCTAAAATTCTTGAATTTACGTCTGTTTGAAATGGAATAAAAACATGGTTTTGTGGATTATCAATTGTCAAATCAGTCATATCAACTTGTTCTAAATCTCTATATTCCCACACTGGGTGTGTTGCTCTAGATTGATCTGTATGTTTATATTGCGTTGGATAATTTATTTTGTTAGAGTGAACACTTCGCTTATCATATTGTTGTTTTTCCAAACAATCACTATTATTAATTCTTCTAGTTAACCCTTTCAAATCACTATTTACATTTATCGTATTCGTTCTTAAATTACCACCCCATTGTTGTAATCTTATAAATGGATCATCAAAATAACTAGGAGATACACCATTACCTGGTTTATTTAACATGTAATCACAAATATTATTGGATTGTCTTGCATTTTTTTTTATATGTTCTAAATCATCAAATTGTCTAGTAAATGACATCTTATATTATAAAAAGATATAAAATATATTATTAATATTATAATAACTAATATGGAAAAAACAATTTGCTTAAATATGATAGTTAAAAATGAAAGTGCAATTATTATCCGATTACTAAATTCTGTATTACCTATTATAAATACTTATTGTATATGTGATACTGGTAGTACTGATAATACAATTGAATTAATTGAACAATATTTTAAAGATAAAAAAATAAATGGGGTCATTTTTCATGAAACATTTAAAAATTTCCAGTACAATAGAAATATAGCTCTTCATAAATGTAAAAATATGGCCGATTTTATTTTGTTATTAGACGCCGACATGAAATTAGAGATAAATGACAAGCGTCGTTTTTTAAAATTATTAAATCATAATTCCTATTATACAATATTACAAGGAACACGCGATTTTATGTATGAAAATATACGTCTTATACCAAATGAATCCTTATTGTTAAATAAAACAATGTATATTGGAGTTACACATGAATATTTATCGACACCTAACCAGTTTAAAGAATTAAAATTGGAAAAAAATGTTCTTTTTATTAAAGATATTGGTGATGGTGGTTGCAAGCAAGATAAATTCAAAAGAGATATATCACTGTTTTTATCCGAATTCAAACTAAATCCTGGTAGCGAAAACAATCCAAGGTATAATTTTTATCTTGCAAATAGTTATTATAACAACTCAGACGATTATAATGCAATAAAATACTATAAAAAAACGATTAAATTAAATGGGTGGTATCAAGAACGATGGTACAGTTGCTATAGATTAGGATTAATTTATAAAGAAAGGTCTAATTCTCAGAAAGCTATATACTATTGGTTAGAAGCATCAAATATTATACCTGAAAGATTGGAAAATATTTATCATATAATTAAATATTATAGAGAAAAAGAAAACAAACAAAAAATAGCTTTTTTATTTTATATGAATTTTGTATATGGAAAAATTCCAAACTTAAAAAAAAGAACCAAGTATTTATTTTTAGAAAATGATATATACCTATATAAACTATATTATGAATATCAAATATTAGCATACTATAATAATGTTAAAAATATAGATAAAACATTTATTTTATTTTCTAATAATTGTATTGATGACAAAATTTATTATGAAAATTTATATAATTATAAATTTTATGCAAAATCTCTGAAAAAAATAAGAGAGATTGATATATCAGAAACAATAGAATATAATAATGAAACATATTATTCTTCTTCAACATCAATATTGTTTATAAATGATAATTTCTTAATGAATCAAAGGTTTGTTAATTATAAAATTAAACCAGATGGTACATATGTATATAAACCTCCTATTTCTACTATAAATAAATATATAAATTATCAAATGGATGAAGATGATGTGAATGATAGCAAAACATTTTTTCCAAAAATAGAAACTGAAAAAATGTATGCAGGCATAGAAGATATAAAATTATTTGTACCATTTTATAAGTATAATGATTTTGATTATAAAGATATAATGTATACAGGAACAGTATTATTATCAAATGGAAAAATCGGAGTTTGTTCTGGTAATTATGACATTTCATTAAATAAATTATATTATGATGAATTAGTATTTGATGATAATGTTGTATGTGAAAAAAATTGGGTTTATACGTGTATTGAAAACAAAACATTAATGATTTATAAATGGTATCCATTAACAATAGGAAATATAGAAGGAAACTGTTTTCAAAGAATATATGAAAAAAATATGCCGCTATTTTTTGATAAAGTTAGAGGATCAACAAATGGTATACTATTATATAACAATGTATCCAAAATGAAAGAAATATGGTTTATATGTCATATTGTATCACATGAGAGTCCCAGACAATATTATCATTTATTTGTTTCATTTGATACTAATATGAATTTATTAAAATATAGCGCACCATTTAAATTTCATAAAAAAGATATTGAATATTGTACTGGATTTTGCTTTTATGATAATCAATTTGTTATCCCATATAGTATTTGGGACAATAAAACATTAATAGGAATATATAATTTTAATTATATATATGAATTGATGTTATATAAACCATGATTTATCACTTATAATAAGTTATATTTCTATAGTAATATGGTTCACTATATAATATATTTAATTTAATAGCATCACCTTTTTTTGTTGTAGATATTGGAAAAATATTATTACTAGCATCAAATATATTTGATGCATTTATTTTTGAATTTGAAGAAAAAGTCGAATCATTCTCATACATGAATAAATTATTTGAAATAGTGATTACGTTATTAACAATATTGTTAGTACTAAAATCTTGAATAAAAATAAGCGATAAATTATAATTCTTTTTAAAATTATTAATATTTATTTTTTCTATTACAGCACTAATATCTTTTTTAATAAATACATTTTGCTCACTTTGATATTGCATATCATAATTTATTGTATTTTTGTTACTACTTGTTATTTGTTTAATTTTTTCATATTCATTTTTACCATCTTCATTAATTTCTTTTAAAATCACACTATTTATTGAATTAACTGATTGTGCATTGGTATTTATATATGGGTTTATTATACCACCAGATGGATTTCTTATCGGTATAATATTTTCGTTTTTTATTTTTAATTCAAATATAAATGTATCATTTTCATCTAAATCTTTAAATACACCAAATTCAATCGGTTTAAAAATATAGTCAATATTATAGACATCATAATTTCCACCAGTTGCATTTATACTACCAAGCATATCTTCTATTATTATGGTTTCTTTGCTTTTGTTTTCATTCTTAGCCACAACTGTAATATGTAATCGACTATCACTACTAAAAGATGCTAGATAATTAAATATATATTGAATACTGAGACTATTATATTTATTCATAATATTTATCGACATATCGTAATCAACACAATGTATTTCATTATTTGTTCTTGAAACATATTCTGATATAGGTGATATATATTTATATTGAATTACTGGTCCAATACCCAAACCATTTTTACCTGTATGACCCTTTTCACCATGTAATAATCCCACACTCCATTTTTTATACATACCAGAATCAAAAGATGGATTTAAATTCCCGTCATTTTTAATATCAATTCCACCAGATATATCATCATAAAAAACTATTGTTCCATGCCATTGTTTATCAATTAATACATTTTTCGAGTTGTCAGATAGAGCAAAATATTTGACATCAGTTATTGGTGTGTCCGGTATAGGTGTAATTACAACTTTCGTACCTGGTACAAAAGACAAGTTTGGTTCTGCCTTTATTTCTGTTTCACCGTATGATATATCTTGTGACCATAAATTTCCCTGTTTTGCACCAATTTGAAAGTATTCAAATGAAATAATTGTTTGGTATTTGTCACCTCCATATCCGGTTGGTCCCTTTTCGCCTACTAATCCGGTTGATCCAGTCGGACCCATAAAACCCATTTTTCCCATTATACCGGTCGGCCCCGTTGGACCTTTTTTTGCACATGATTTACTTTTTTTGACAGGCATTAAAATATATATTATATCATTAAAATATATATTTTAATTTAACATTATCTATTTTCCTTTATTTTTTTCCAATGCTTTTATTTTTTTTTCCAATGCTTTTATTCTTTTGTTTGACTCTTTTAAACTTTCAACCAATAATGGAATAATACTATTATAGTTTATACCTAAATAAGAATTTCCCTTCATATTTACCGATTCAACTGCAACTGGAAAATGACGTTCTAATTCCTGTGCAATAAACCCAGCATGTTTTTTAGGACCGTATTTTTTGTTTTCATATAATTCTTCGTTTTGTATTAAATTTCTACATTTTTCATCTTTATATTTATTATTATCATCGTGAAACGTATATGTAATGCCTTTTATTTTAGATAATATTTGTGTTGGATTTTTAATTTTATTAATATTTGTTTTAACTTTAATATCTGATAATGTTGTCCAATCGCTACTACCATTTTTTAAAACAACACCACATGTGGCATTACCTGATTTTATTAATATATCTTTTTCACTGTTAATTAAAGTAATATCATCCGTTTTATTATGACCAAATTTAATTGTATTATTGGAATTATTTAATGTTAACAATGCATCCTTATTAATATTTAATAAATTGTTTTTATTTGTATCATCATATACATTTATATTAAAATCACCTTCGTCTTGTAATTCTATCACAGAACCAATTTGTTTTTCATTATTTATTATTTCATCATCATATGTCATATTATTGGTAATAAATATAGAACCATTTTTATAATTTATGCTTCCATTATTTTTAAACTCGATATTATTCAACTTAACATTTGCAATATCCGACTCACCTTTAACTATCATATTTTTCATTATGGTTATGTCATTTCCAATAATAACATCATTTCCAATAATAACATCATTTCCAATATTAACATCATTCGCATTTATTGTTTTGGATACATTTAAATTAGAATTAATATCAAGTAGTCCGTTAATAGAAACGTCATCATATATGTGTGCATTACCCATTATAGTTATAGAATCATTACACGATATATTTTTATTAACACTTAATCCCCCTAATATACTTGTTTCTTTTCCAATAATAATATTGTTACAAATATCCATATTATTCTTAACTAAAACATTATTTCCTATTCTCATATCACCTTTAATTGAAGCATCATTACCGATACTTACATTATTACATATGTCCGTGTTCGTATTTATATAAATACTATCACATGTTATATTATTACTTACTGTTAAATTATTATTAATACTTGAATCATTATTAACTGTCATATTCCCCATTGTACAACAATCGTGCACTATCGCATTTTTTATATCAATATCTTTTGATTTAATTTTATTATTACATGAAATATTATTAACATTTATATTTTCAGTAACATCCAATGATTTTCCAATAGATACTTTTTGAAGCGATGTGTTGTTACTTACATATAAATCATGATTACAATTAATATTATTTCCAACTATAGCATTGGTTTTTAATAATATATTATTACTCGTTATATTTTTTTTAACTGCAATATTACTATCACAAAATACATTACCTGTTATCGATAATTTTTTGGATATTTCAACATCATCATTAGAAATTATTTTTTCAGTATATAATGTATTTTTCAACATTGTTTCACCATTCACAAATAAATCATTTAAGGTAGAATTTTTTTCAACATGTATATTCGTTTCTGATATTATATCACGTGTATTTAATGCACCTATAATCTTACAATTTTTATGTAATATTGTATTATTTTTAACCGATAGATTATTATCTATAAATGCATTATTTGAGTTTATGTCGCCTTTATTATTAATTGTGTTGCTGTTTATTATACTTGCGGTTGTTTCTATTTTATTGTTATCTAATATATTTGATAATTCTTTTGTTGCAACAACATTATGAACAAAAATATCATTATAATTAACAGATAAAGGAGTTTCTATTTTTTCACCATTAATATATTTATATGGTGTTCCATACACTGAGTCTTTTAACTCATTAATTTCTGCAACTTCTTGAGCAATAAAACCTGTTTCGTGTACATAATCAATATTTTCTCTAAGTATTTCACCATTCGTTGTAACAGGATAATTATTTTGATTTATGAAAAAATGATGATTTGGATAATATAATTTTGTTGTTTTTATATATTTCTTACCATTCAGTTTTTTTATTATATCAAGAGAGTTTTTTAAACTAACCTCGTTGTGTTTTATTCTATCATCTGATGTTAATTGTATATTATTCGATTTTAGAAATGTTATATTACCACTAACAGAAGATAAACTTCCACATATATCAATATTTCCACTAACACCAATATTATTATCAACATTTAAATATGAAATATCTACATTTTTTGCATTCAATTGAATTACATTAATAGTTGAAATATCAAGCGTTTTCATTATTACATTTGAACTAAAACCAGCTATATTTTCAACAAATAATTTGTTAGTATGAAGAGAACCACCAATATTTAAACTATTATCAATATTTACATTACCACTTATATCCAATATATAATTATCATTAATTTTTCCTGTTAAGCCACCTATCAAAATATTTTTAGTCGTTTGTCCATATTTTAATATATCAGATGAATTCGCTGACGAATCATTTGTTTTGTATAAGAAATTATAATTATTTCCTAAAAACTTACCGATCGGACCAACGGGTCCTACATCACCTTGTTTTCCTGTATGACCCGTTGGTCCCATTACACCATCTAAATTAATGTTCCACCAATGATATCCATTTATATCTAATATATTGAATCCATTATTACATGAATCGCGTGTAATACTCATCATTCCAGTATTAAAATTATATGAAGTAACATAACCATACCATTTATGTTGGTGATATGGACCATGATTATTATCAAAAGGTAATACTGTAACATTGTTTCCAGGTATATAAGATAAATAACGGTCTGTCTGTATTGTTGTAACATTACTCGTTGGTTTCCAAACATCATTTACATTGGGTGGCTTTACTTTATAAGAAAAATATACTTGTGTTAAAAATTTATCACCAGGGAAACCAGTAGGACCTCTAGGACCAGTATTACCCGTTGGACCTGTCCAACCTGTCCAACCCGTCATTCCACGTGGTCCCATTGGACCGGGTTCCCCTGATAATCCCTGTAATCCCTGAGGTCCAGTTGGACCAAAAACAACCTTACTTACATTATAATCTATATAATCAGTATATGTTTTAGATGACATGATAATATTACTATATAATAATATTATCATAAAATATTTAATACATAAAATGAGAAATACATAAAATTGTTATGGTTGTTTTGTAAAACCCATCCATGCATTATTAGAAACATCTGGGCTATTTACTTTTGTTAAATTATAAGTATCACCATCGAAGTAAAATGAAATACCACCAGAAATATCTATTCCTCCTTTAACAGTTAATTTTCCATCAACGGTTAAATTTCCATCAACGGTTAAATTACCACTAACATCCAAATTATTAGAAACATCCAGTCCACTAACATCTAATTTATTATATATGGTAACATTTTTTTTATTGGTTTCATCTAGTGTTTTTGTAATGTCATCAAGAACTATTGTTGTATTTCCTATAATTAAATTTTTATCATTATCTGTGATCGCAATTTGTTTATTACCTATCTTTAATGTATTTACATCCATTCTTGTAGCGGAAAGATCTGTTATAGTTGCTTTATTTGCAACAAATGACAGATCAATTGTATATGTTTTATCTGTATTATCAATTGTTACATTATCAGATTTAAGTGTATTATTTTTAATATTATCCATAAGAGTCCCTATTGATTTTTGATAGCCTCTACTATTTAAATAACTACCATAATTAAAATATTTACTTTTTTTCATTATATATAAATAATATATTTATTTTAAAAATATTATTTATAATTATTATTGTGAAAGTTATTAATAATTATTATTAATATATTTGAATTTTAGTTATCGATTCATTCACATTAAAACAATTTTTTCGTTTTTATTTTTAAACTACTACTTTTAACTGTTATATAAAATGGGTTCTTAAAATCAATATCTGGATTTGCATATTTTGTGGATGGTGGTATTTCGACACGATCCCATGGGTAATTATCCAAATATAATGATGGTGGATATGTATTCGTTACATCCTTATTTCTAAAGCCATTTGTGAATATAGAAAACCCAAAATCTATTGTGGTGTTTTTTGCTGATTCTAAAAATTTATATAATTTATCACCTGTATTTGGAGATAATGATAATTTAAACTCTTTATTTATTTGTTGTGTATATGTGAAATATTTTTTCTTATCTGAATTTGTATCTGAATTATAAAAATCTTCATTTAATGGAGGTGTTACATTGTGAATTTGAATTTTTTCATAACAATTATTATAAATATTATTTTCTAAATTACTATACATTTGAAACATAAATCCTAAATCAAACATATTATTATTTGCATTATTGTACTTACTAGCATCAATAATTCTAGATTCTATTTCTATTGTCACATTATATTCTAAAATGATATCAATAAAACTATTTGTTAATGGAAACAATTTTGTTCCATCAATATTGACACTTCCGTATAAATCTGAATTAAAAATATCTTTTATAATATTTATATTTTCACTATTATATGTTTTTTTTATAATGGGTGTATAAAAATATCTATTGGAAATTGTCCAATTACTATTTGAATTTTTGTTTGTATTTATTTTAATACTATGATATCTACCCTTATCGTCTCTATTTGTATTGTCTCTATTCATTTCCATATTATCCTTAAATTCTATTATATAACATTCTTCTACAGGGATATTGTTTATTTTTGCTAGTATATCATTGTCTTTATTTTCTAAACTGGATACTTTGTTAGAAAGCATTTTAGTAGCATCTATATTAAGAACAAATAGATCATTGTATCTTAAGTAAAATATCCCATCTTCACCATCAGGTTTATGTACCAATTGTTTTAAATAATCCATTTTTTCCACATCTTGTGCAATAACACCCATTTCAATAATGTAATCCTCAATTACATTTCCAGAACCATCCAATGGTTCACCTTGTTCATTTAATTGGAAATGATGATCAACGGCATACATTTCTTTCGTTTTAATATATCGATATGGTTGTAAATTATTTAATATATCCAATGAGTTTTCAATTGTTTTTTCATTATGTTTGATTCTGTCGTCTGATGTTGTGTACCAATTTTTATTAACATCAACAGACAATGTATTTCCACCAACTGTTAATGAACCATCAATTACTAAATTTTGTAATATTTGAACGTTTTTATTAAAGCTAGCATCTCCAGTAGTAATTCTGAAACATGTTATATCATACGCATCAGCCTTAATTGCCCCATAATTACTATCGATAGTTATATTATATTCTTTTCCAGATATATCAATTATACCTGTGTTATCACTTGCTTCAGATATATCTATTGTATTGCCTTTAAGAATTAAATCATTAGTAACATCTAAATCAAATATTTTCATTTTAAAATTTTCAGCATTAATATCCCCATCACTAGTATCTATTTTAATAATACCGTTTTTTCCACTTATATCAATTATACCTGTGTTATCACTTGCTTCAGATATATCTATTGTATTGCCTTTAAGAATTAAATCATTAGTAACATCTAAATCAAATATTTTCATTTTAAAATCTCCAGCATTAATATCCCCATCACTAGTATCTATTTTAATAATACCGTTTTTTCCACTTATATCAATTATACCAGTATTACTAGATATATCTATTGTATTGCCTTTAAGAATTAATTTATTTGATGATATTTCAATACCATAATTTTGACTTGACTCCGATATTTTCAGTTTTTTATTATTTGCTCCTTTTATTTCATTACACTTAAAAGTCCAATTAGCAGCGTCAATAATATCGTTTTTATAAAAATCAGTACTAAATTTAATGAACCCACCATCAAGATCTAAAACAAAATTAGAATTATCAATTATAAATTCAGAATCTGTAATTTTAAATTTATTAGAAGATATATCACCACTAAGAACCAAATCCCCATCTGTAATTTTAAATTTATTAGAAGATATATCACCACTAAGAACCAAATCCCCATCTGTAATTTTAAATTTATTAGAAGATATATCACCACTAAGAACCAAATCCCCATCTGGTATTGTCAATCCACTATTATCAAAATAACCCATTACCGACACACTAATATCATCAATACGAGGATCAGTGTCATTCTGAACACTTGTAATAAATTCCAATCTCTGTTGACCCCAAGAATTGCTATTATCAGGCCATGAACTTTGTATTTTATTAGCATACCATTGTCCTATAGTATTTGGGGTTACCCCATCATCATGTTTAAATATAATTTGTGATTTTCTCAATGCGTTAATATATATCGCGGTATTACTAATATCACTAGTATCTATTTTAATAATACCGTTTTTTCCACTTATATCAATTATACCAGTATTACCATTTGCTTCAGATATATCTATTGTATTGCCTTTAAGAATTAAATCTTTAATAGTTGCTGAATTAGAAACATCCAATCCACTAACATCTAATTTATTATATATTGTAGTAGTTTCATTACGAAATCTTACTACTTTTTTCATTGCTTCTTTATTTATTCTATCTTCATACCATTTACCCATAGTTTTTTTGTAAGAAGGACTACCATTAATATCTCTTAATAATATATTCATTTCACTATTATTATAACCTTCGCCATACCACGATGATTTAATTTGAGATGCAATCCATGCAAGGTCCTTCCATGTATTATTAGTATTATCACTTATATCGTCAACTGCAAAATTGATTCCACACTCTCTTGTTTGAAATCCAATAATATTTAATTTTGTTGATGCACTTGCGTCGTAATTATTTAAAATATTTGAGGAAGCATCACTTGCTACATTTAAAATGTTCGAATTCAAATCTTTTATTGTTGCTGATTTAGAACTAATGTTGCCTGCACTCATATCCAAATCTCCATATATTGTTAAACCACTGTTATCAAAATAACCCATATCAACATCAGTTCCATTTTTATTTTGAATAAATTCTAATCTTTGTTTACCCCAAGCTGTTATGTCAGATGGCCATGAACTTTGTATTTTATTAGCATAATATCTTCCTATAGTAACATCCGACCCTCTATCATGATTAAAAATAATTTGTGATTTTTTCCTTGAGTTAATATTTATTGCTGTAATATTATTTTCACTAGTATCAATTTTAATAATACCATTTTTTCCATTTATATCTATTATACCAGTATTACCACTTGCTTCAGATATATCTATTTTATTACCATTGAGTATTAAGTCTCCTTGAACTTTTGCATTATTAGAAACATCCAATCCACTAACATCAAGTTTTTTTCCTATGCTAACATCCTTACTATTATAATATAAAAATCCATTTGCATTCCAATGTGGTGATGAATGTATGTTTTTTAAATCAGTATATGTGTTATTTGATATTGTAATACTTGTTACATTCAAGTTTTTTATTATTGCTGTATTAGAAACATCTAATCCACTAACATCAAGTTCTTTATGTATTGTTACTTTTCCATCAGAAAAACTAATATTAGAATTATCTTTTTTCCAAAAAGAAGAAGTATTCCATTCATTTATTGTTTTATTCCCTAATGTAATGCTACCAACACTTAAATCAAGTATGTTTGCACTTTTGTCAACTGTTAAAATATTACTTACAGTTAAATTATTAGAAACGCCCAAATCTTTTATTGTTGCTGAATTAGAAACATCTAATCCACTAACATCAAGTTCTTTATGTATTGTTACTTTTCCATCAGAAAAACTAATATTAGAACCTTTTTTTTCCCACATAGATGCAGTATTCCATTCATTTATTGTTTTATTCCCTAATGTAATACTACCAACACTTAAATCGAGTATGTTTGCACTTTTGTCAACTGTTAAAATATTATTTACAGTTAAATTATTAGAAACGCTCAAATCTTTTATTATTGCTGAATTAGAAACATCTAATCCACTAACATCAAGTTCTTTATGTATTGTTACTTTTCCATCAGAAAAACTAATATTAGAATTATCTTTTTTCCAAAAAGAAGAAGTATTCCATTCATTTATTGTTTTATTCCCTAATGTAATACTACCAACACTTAAATCAAGTATGTTTGCACTATTGTCAACTGTTAAAATATTATTTACAGTTAAATTATTTTTCACTATCGCATTATTGGATATTTCAATTCCGGAAACCTCTAAATTATTTATAACTGCATTTCTATTTACAGATAAATCCCGCGTATTTACATAACTCGCTTCCCAAAATTGTATAGAAGAAACATCACCATTAGAAACATTTATTAAATCTATTTTATAATCCCCAAATCTTAAAACTGTTCCAGAAAAATCAAATATATTACCATCATTAAATATTATTTGATTTGTTTTTAATGTTGGTACAGTTAGATCATCTGTATTAAATGAATTTGTTTGTAACTCTAAATCTTTAATTATAAATTTATCATTTGTAAAACTAAATTTATCATAAATATAATCTCCATTTTTAATCCCATCTATTAAACTTTGTATTATTGTTTTATTCTTTCTATTTTTTAAATGACTTGAAGAAGAAGGCATTTACTATATAAACTATTTATATTATATAAACAATTATATAATATAAATTAATTTCCTAATGGAAACGGGCGTTGTGTTTCATCAACAACTACTTTATTCATTTCATAAAATGGAACTTTTGACATAAACTTGTCTGTTGGTTTTATATATTTTAACCTTGGATTTGTTTTAAAATTACTATCTACTAAACTTGTTGAATGAGTACCATGCAATTGACTTTCTATATCAACAAAATTACTTGATAATACTTCACCTGGTAGTCGGTTTGGCATAATACCGAAATCAGGCATATGTGTAGTGTACGCTATCCCGGTACCGCAATTTTGAAATGAATTATATATATTTACATTTTCAGATAATCTTTGTTGAAGACAATAATCACCTCTTGTATTGTTATTTCTAGTGGATGTCATTTATAATATAATATAGTATGATAATAAATTTTAATAATATTATTATTAAACCTTTGGTTTTTCTAAATTTAATTTGTCACAACATTTGATTAAATTTATATATGATTCCGAATCTTCATTTAAAATATCCAAGTTTAAATCTATTAAACATTTATGTAATAAATAAAAAGTGTCATAACAAAATAATGACATAAATCCCATTATTGGCTCATCTTCTGAATAATACAATCCTGACTTAATTATACTGGAAAAAATAGGCACATTCTTATAATTATTATATAATATTTGGATTATACTGTTTACAGCATTATCGTCCCATGCATGCATATTAAAAGCTTGCAATAATTGTATTCTATATAAATCATCTGTATTATTATCTTTCACTACATCTAAGCACGAATCATCTATAAGGTGGTATGTACATAAAAAATCTGTATTATACATCTATAATTATAATTACAGATGTATTTAATATATTTTTAAAGTATTAATAACTTATTTATAATGTTCTTGTTCTCGGTGTAATTCTCTTGATGGTACTCCACCTCTAACCCAGCCTTTTTCAGCCACACCTTCTACTAAATTATTTGGATTATTAATAGTTGCTTGAATAGAAGGAATTAAAGGATAATGGCGATGGTTTAAATGTGTCTGTTCAGATGTTAAAATATTAGTTTTTGTATTTAAACTATAATCTCCTCGTTGAATGTGTGATTCTACGGCTGGGTCATTCTTTCCTCTCCCTAAATATGGAACCGTTAAAAATTGCCTTGAATATAATGTATTTCTCTCTTTTTCTCTAGTTAATTTGGGGTGCATCAAATTACTATTTTCATCAATATTGCAACCACCAATGCCAACTTGATGACCACCTTTATAAAATATATCGGGTTGTGAGGTTGCAACATTAATTGCATCATTCATTAGGCAACTAGCCTTATAATTCTCTAATATATAATTATTGTTTTTTGAATTTTGCAGATTACGCTGACTTAATCCACAACTGTCATTTCCAACTCTACTCATATTATTAAATGGTTTTTTAAACATAACTTATATATTCAATATATATTTTTTTTATAAAATTTAATAATTTGTATATCTTGGATTATTTCTTACACATGCTGTTTCATGTCCTTCCTTACATGAAATCATATCACCGTATAAAAATTCAGCAAAGGATTTTTGTTCATTTGGTATTGTTGTAATTGGAGTAGTATAGAAATTTCTCATTGATTTGTCAAATGTCATACTATCTCCTAAATCATTAAAAAGTTTCTCTTTTACTTCATTTCTCTCTTTTATATCAGTCGAAAATGATTTGGTAATAAAATCTTTTGTCTTTTCATTTATATCTTTTTCGACAACTGGTTTATATGCTAATAATGCTTCTTTTCTTGTGGTATTTTCACTTATTTCGTTTGTTAGTATATTCATCATTGGATTTTTATCCTTAGGTGTAGTATGATTTTTATTTATAATTTCATCTTTTATTTGTTTAACAAAAGATTCTTTCACTACATCCTTTTTATGATAATAAATTCCAATTACGGCCAATAAACATAGTATACCTAGTAAAAAACAAGTTTTATTTTTTGTTAAAACATAACATACAACAGTTAGTAATATCACTAAACGTGTCATTGCATTTAAATTCTGGTATAGAGAATTCAGTTTTTTAGGCCATATATTTGTTATGTGCTTTTTATTCATTAATATTGATGGATTGTTTAACCAAAACATATTATTCATAATGTATATATATATATATATTCTATTCTATTTTATTTCAAAATCATAATTTTAAATTATTTCACCTCTATATTATTTTCATCGTTATTTCCTGTATTAGTCTTTTTCTTTTTCTTTTTCTTTTTCTTTTTCTTTTTTTTCTTCTTTGATTTTTCAACGTTTTCCCCTGTACTAAATATCAATTCTTCCATATTTTTCAAAGCCAATGCTTCTGCTTCTGGGTCAATCACTTTTTCAATCACTTTTTGATTTCTTCTATTTTCCAATTTTTTCTTCATTCTTTCTCTAATCTTTTCATGTTTAAAATTTTCGTTTAGTTTATGTTTCATCATATTCATTCCCTTTTCCATTTGTTTTTGATTCACACCCATCTTACCAAACATACTTTTTATTTTATCCATTCCAGGCAATCCATCCATACCATTCATTCTTTCCATAATATCTTTTGCTTCCTTCATTAACTCCTCTTGATCAATATCGCCTTTTTTCATTTTATCGTCTAATTTTTTGCTTATATTTTTTACTAAACTCATTAGTTTGCCGGGATTTTTAAATAATTTTTGAAATACATCATCCACATTTTCATATTCATCATCAGCATTTAATTCATTGGCCGTTTCTTCGGCTATCTCTTTTGCTAATTTCCCCAATTTTCCATCAAACATACTCGATATATGTTCATGTAATTTATCGGGATCAGGTAAATCATTTAGATTTATATTTTCAACATTGCTAACGTCTGACAATGAAATATCTTTGTTATTAAACACGTGTTGCATTTGTTCAATTGTCTCTTCAATTTTTGATTTGAATTCATTTTCATCTATTGCTTCGAATAACTTTGCTGCATCACCGAATGATTTTCCATTTTCTACATCATTTATTACTGAAAATAATAATAATTGTAAATATTTCCATAAGGTTTTCTTAGTATTTTCACTTATATCATTATTCCACAATTTCTTAAAATTTATATCAGGCAATAAATACAATGGTATATCATCGTCACATTGGAACATTTCAACGTTTTCATATAAAATGTCAAAAAATTTTTCAGGGAAAACCTTCTTACAAAATTCATATACGTTTTTTAAAGCTGTTTTGTCTTCATCGTCTTCTATTAAAATATCTCTTAAATCATCACTTAATTCATATTCTAATTCAGGATACGTGATTAATAAATCTTTTAACAAATCGCTTAATATCTTCTCAAAATCATTATAATTAGACATAATAATTATAATTATTTTTATAAAGTTATTTTTATATTAGAACTAATCAAAATATAATTCGGATAATTTAGATAGGTTTTGTAAATATTTCATACATTTATTTTTATTATCGTTATCCATTTTTGCCATTGGTTTTTTAAGTCTGTTAATGGTTTTTATTACATATTGAGAGTTGCTTACATCAACTAAATCATCATTATAATTTTTATTCATAAAAAAATTCACGTCATTATTTTCTATTTGATCTTTATATTTATCGGCTATATAGAGTTTCCATGTTTTAATAATCATTTTCGGATTTGTCTTTTTTAATATATTAAATGAAGTCTTACAATATCGAATATCCATATCGGTTGGGAACAATCGTAGAGTATCGTCTAAAAATTCATCAAATTGATTAATGTATGTTTTCAAAATTATTTTTTTATTCATATAATTATTAGTAATATAATGTTTATATAATTATAATTTAAAAATAACCTAATAATAGATCTTCGCTATAACTAGAATTCCATTTAATACATGTATTATAATTGGAAGATAAATCCTTTGCGGTTGTCATTGTCCAATCTGTATTCTCATCTATGTCACCGTTTATACATAAAATATAAGAAACCAATGCACTACACCAAAATCTTTTAATGGTTCTTCTCCTTTTTAAACCAAATGCTATACATATCCAATCTCCTAAATTATAATCATATGGTTTATTGTTAACTATATTTTGCACATTATCCAACATTTTTTTGCTTATATTATCATCACTTTTAACACGTATATATATATTTACATTTCCTGGATAATTATTTAAATAATAATCTATTGGTGTGATTTGAACCCCAAATTTGTTTTTATTATCTAGAGGATCATATACATTTTTATGCCATGAAGATTCCCATATATATAGACCTTTTAATCCAAATGGGTCCTTTAAAATAAATCCACAATGTGAATATATTGATTTTGTCCAGAATTTTATTAATTTTGTAAATGTTTTAAAAAAAAAATTATTCGGTTTTTCATCAAATAATATTATATCGCCTGTTTTTAATTTATTTAAATCAATTCCATTAAAATTTTCAGTTAATTGAGTATATTCCATTCTAAAGATTGTAGTTAATATATAAATTAATTAATATTTAAATCTTTATTTCTTTGTTGTTGTAATTTTTCCATAGATATATTTCCTATTTTATCTGGTATATAATCTTCCGCTGGAGTCTCAATTTTATCATTATACTCTAAAGAAGCATAAAAATGCATTTGGCGTAGACCCCCATTGCCTTTTGCTGACATTGATTCATTATCTTGATTTAAAAAACTATAAGCATCAGATGTAATTCCGCTAAATTGGTTATTGTTTATGGAAAATGAATCTGGTTCAAGATCATTTGTTTTGGTATTTACAACATAATCTTGTTTTGGTTTTAAATAATTGATGATGTCTTTTCCAAAAATAACCTGATTTGATTTTTTTAAAAGCATCATGGCTGGTACCCGAGACACATTTGGGGGTAATATAATTTCTTGTCCATTTTCAAGTATAATATATACTGCACCATTATTTCCAGTTTTTCTATTATCTATACATAAAAAATGGATATCATCTTTAATTTTAGATGTAGATATTGATTTGATTAACGATTGACAATTCTTACAGAAATTACTATAATATATTATACTACTCATTATTAGTAATATAATATTTTTCAATAAATTATTTAACTAATTATTTGTAAAATTGATTTAGTTAAATATATAATATATTATATATAACAAATGGAACCAAAAGTTAAGGATTTTTCAGAAAATAATGAAGTTTTAAAATTTACATTGTATGATTGTAATTATAGTATGGCTAACTCAATTAGAAGAACTATTTTATCTGATATACAAACAGTCGTTATCTCAACCGATGATGATTCAATTATAACAAATACATCTAGATTAAATAATGAAATTATTAAACAGAGATTGGGTTGTATTCCAGTGCATATAACAGATAAAGATATGCCAATTAAAAATTACATAATTGAAATTAATCTTCATAATGACACAGAAGAATTATTATATGTTACAACAGAAGATATTAAAATTAAAGATAATGAAACAAAAAAATATCTTTCAAAAGAAATTGTTCAACAAATGTTTCCTAAAAATTTAATGACGGGATATTATATTGACATATTAAGATTAAGACCTAAATTATTCGAAGGACATACTGGTGAAAGCATACATTTCAATTGTTCATTAAAATATTCGACTGCTAAAGAAGATGGTATGTATAATGTAGTTTCATCATGTGCATATGGTAATACTATAGATAACGCTTTGGCAAAAGATGCTTTAGAAAATGAATTGGAAAAGAAAAAGGGTGAACCGGAAGAACAATTAAATAAATTTAAACATGATTGGAATGCATTAAATATACAACGGTTTAATATTAAAAATAGCTTTGACTTTATAATAGAAACTGTTGGCGTATTCAAAAATATGGATTTAGTAAAAAAATCAATTCAAATTATTATTACTAAACTTCAAAATGTAATAACTTTATTCCAACAAAAAGGCAACGATATTATAAATGAATTATATTCAACTATTGATAATTATCATGAAATAGAATTAGAAGATATTGGATATACTATTGGGAAATTATTAGAATATAAATTATACGAGGATTATTTCGAAAAAGAAAAAGTATTCAATTTCTGTGGTTTTATTAAAAAACATCCACATAGCAATAAATCGTATATCAAATTTGGATTTAATGATAATAATAAAAATATTGAAGATATTACTATGATTATAATTAATTCAGCAACCGAATTAATAAAAGAAATGAATAAAATAGCTACTTATTTTGAATAAATGATTAATTATACTAACCAATAAAATGATAACATGTACTAGAACAAAAAAACATCTTACTTTGGGTAATATAATTATCTATACAAGATATTTTTTGCCAGCATGTATGACAATATTTTTTTTCCGTATCATCTACATAGTCAACAATTTTTTTAACAATTTCATCTGGTAACATTTGTAACATTATATAAAATATACAATTTATTTTATATAATAAATTTAACTATTAGGCATATTTTGCAATTAAGCGATTTTGTAATTAAGCGATTTTGTAATTAAGCGATTTTGTAATTAAGCGATTAAGCAATTTTGCAATTTTGCAATTAAGCAAATAAGCAATTTTGTAATTAAGCGATTTTGTAATTAAGCAATTAAGCGATTTTGTAATTAAGCGATTTTGCAATTAAGCGATTTTGTAATTAAGCAATTAAGCGATTTTGTAATTAAGCAATTAAGCGATTTTGCAATTAAGCAATTAAGCGATTTTGTAATTAAGCAATTAAGCGATTTTGCAATTAAGCGATTTTGCAATTAAGCATATAATTTTTTAACAACTTTATCCTCCATTACTTTTTTTCTCAAATTATAATTCATTAAAAACATTTGTCTCGATGAATGCAAATTATTTACATACTCAATTGTTTTTCCCAAATTAATATATTTTTTTTGTTCTTTCAATTCATTTGTATATATTTCATGTAATTTGAACATATGTGTACGATATTGACTCGGAAATTCCATCAATGGTTTCTCTTTCTTTTTATAACACTGACAATAATATGTATACAATATCCGTGTAATCATATGTAACATATCTCTGAATTCATTGAATGCATATTTATTTTCAGGATAATATTCAAGATAGTCCTTTACCTTACCCTCTTTTCTTAAACACAAATAATGATATTGTAATTTTGGTTGATTACCTCTTAATTTTCTTACATTTTCATAATTTATATTACGGAATTTAGTCCTTGTACCATTTGTTTTATGATTAACTATAATACCCATAATCTTATATGGAGTTTTAGGGGACACCCAATCTTCCTTTAACATTTCATAAGAGTCGAAGTCAAACGTTTTTGGAAATTTAACATTGAATTTTGTTTCAAACATTTTTTTATCCTCTGCATTTAAAACTACCTCAGTAACATTCAATTTGTCTATAGTATACATTTTAACCAAATAAATCGCTGAATCATATATTGGTTTTACAATTCGATTTAATTTATGTTGCAATACAAAACTATAACAGATTTTTTTATCCAATACATCAAAATCAATATCGCATGTTTGTAAAAACATATCTCTGAATGTAAGGTTATTGTCTCTTATACTATGTTTATAAAATGTGATTTTTGCACCAACCGTACTTCTAGTGGCAACATTCCAATCATTCAATATTTCATCAAAATAAAGATTTATCATAGTGCCTTCTATATATTCTTCGGCATAACATTCACTTGGTGAATATGATTTTTCAAATACATCAGGTGATTCTGATTTTGGTGGTGAAAAAACCACAATATTGTTGTTTTTATTTAAAATAACAGATCTCAATAAACCAATGCTACCATATAAATCTTTGGTTAAAAAACCCTTATCATAACGAATAATTTTATACCCATTGTCTTTATATGTATACTTTTTTATGGATAATTTAAGTGATTCCAAATTAACTTTATCATCTACACCGATATTATTATTATAAATATTACACATTTCTATATTATTAATATTATTTAAATCATACATTTTATATGATATATCTATACTTTAGAATATTTCTTTAACTTTTTTTATTAAATATAATAGATATTTAATTATAAAATAATCTATTATAATTATAAGATAATGTCATTAAATATTTCAACCAAAGTTAGTAGTAATAAAACAACATCGAATAAAGTTGTTCTAAGATTAGGTGATGTTATTGAAATTGAAGCTCCATCTAATCCTGAAATGCATAAATTATATTATTACATAAGTTACATTGATCATTTAAAAATTGTTTTAATTGATATAAAAAATAAAATTACATTAGTTGTTACTATAAATCAAGAAACAAACTCTTTTGATGATGAAACAATTGAAAAAATAATATTAATTTATAGAAATCCTGAATTGGGTTATACAAGACAAAATGGTTTATTACCAAATACATGGTTAAACATATTTTTTGGCGGTGACCAACCAACAATAATAACCGGGTTAATAACTAATTTAGAAGAAGATATGATAGAATTACGTACTCACCCTGAAAATAAATATATATATATTGATTTCAAATACCAAGGAATACCTGAAGAATTAATTATTACAAAAATAGAAATTCGCGATGAACCTGAAAATATATCAATTCAAAAACAAGACGATGCCATTGAAAATCCGGAAAAAAATATTCCACTTGAGGTTAAATCAGTTTATGAAGACGAAAATATAGAGAACTTGTTAGAAGATAAACCAGACTCAGTACATAGTGATAATATCAAAGATAGTTCGGTTATTAAAAGTAGTATTCAAAATAAAATACAGGAACAACTTATTGAAGCCGATAATATTGTTTTTGGGGAAAATCTTAAACCTGTTGTAGAAGTATATGAAGTTTCAGATAAGGAAAAAATATACAGTATAGAAAAACAAACACACGACCTTATGAATGATTTAATTACCAAAATACCTGATAATAAACGTACAACGCAAAATATGAATCGTATCAAACTTATTATACAACGGTATACCGAATTAAGAACAATTTTCTCAAAAATAGATGAAAATAATGTGGTCTATGATAAGAAAATAAAAGGTTCAAAATATATACCCATCATTGAAAAATTATTACAATCAAAGTATGATGTAAATTGGGTTATACCTGTTGTTAATATTAAAAAAAAAATATATAATTTAACAAATATTAATGATGAAAATAATTTATTGGATGATGTTATTCCAGTTCAACAGAATATAGAGATGTCCGATTTTATGGATTTTATGGATTCTTATAAAAATAATCGCGTGGCAAATAATCAATTCAATTATATTTCATATGTATCCGAATTAAACAATGTCATAAAACCATATGAAAATTTAAATGATAATGATAATAACACTACATTATTTAATGGTATTATTCATTCAAATACAACAGCTATAATTAATAATGATATATATAATACATTTACATCGTCAGTTGCAAAATTATCGAAAAATAGTGAAGACAATTTTGCAAATGTTGGAATAGATAATAAAAAATACACATTGATGCGTTACTTGACTGGAGAAAATACACTAGAAACAAAAAAATACAATAATGAAATTGGGTTCTTAAGGAAAAAAATTGTTAAAAAACCTATATTGGATAATGAATCCATACATTTAAAATCATTGTTGTTCTTACCAAATAAATATATATTAAATCAAAAAACACACAACAAATATTCAAATATATTATATAAATCGTTATTTGAACCAACTTCAAATATCATTCAATATAATTTATTGAAAAATAAAATGTACATACCAGAGACTATAGAAGTGTCAACCGATAAAGAACGGAAAAAGGTTTCTGAATTATTATCAAACAAAAATAATCTATATAATTTCACTTCTGAGAATAAAATAAATTCAAATAAGGATTATAAGAAGTTCTTATATAAAATATTTCCTTCCACAAGAGAGATTATTGAACATGTATCCGAAAACAATAATAAAGCATATAATACACAACAATTTGTAAGTCAAATGGAAAATTTTTTGATACAATATGATGATATAACATTTAAACAATATGAAATTATTAAAGAAAAGGTAGAAGGAAACGTAAATAATTATGTTGTAGATTTTTTAAATAAAAAAAGACAATTTTCTATATGGAGTAATAAAAAATATATAAATAATGATTTGATTACTAGTGATATATTAGACAATTATTATGACTATGAAGCAAATAAAGATAAAAATTTAATATCAACATCAGAATTTTTAAATGATATAATGAAAAAAGACAATTCTAAATATTATATATTAACCGATTTGAAAAAAAATATAACAAATTATTTTCATTCATTTAATACTATATCTAAAAAGGATATCGAAGAATTTCAAAATTCTATTGATAAAAATGATAAAAAATTAGAAAAATCAAAAGAGAATAATAAGTGTATTAATCATGTTATTGTAAAAAAATATATTGAATTAGATGAATTAGAAGAAGATAATAATATAACAATTTATTTTGATAAAAAATTTGATAAGACAATTTATGATATAGCCGACGAATATCAAAGTGAAAAAGCATCAATGGATACTGATTCATTTAAATTATTTTTAAAAGGTAAGTTAATGGAAAATATAGGGTTGGACGAATATGAAGCAGAATATGATGCACAAAGTATGGTAGATGGTAAAAGAACTGTAAGAAATGGTCAATATGCTATTCTCGAGACAATGAATGATGATGATAAACTTGAATATAACTATTATGTAAGGAAAAACAAAAAATGGGTTCTTGATAAATATGTAACTGGCGAACAATTTAACACAGACGATAACGATTTATTTTGTAACTTACAAAAGAACTGTATTGATAAAAATAACACATGTATGTCTATTGAAAAAAATGGAAATGATATTATTAGAGAAAATCTAGAACAATTTGCAAATGAATTTGAAAAACAATACTATATTGAACATACACGATTTATTGAAAATATAGAACATGAAATTAAACTATGTGAAATAATTCTTAAAGATCAACATGAGAATGAATATTTTTCATCCGTTAAAAAATTTGCATATTTATATACAAAAGAAGATGAAGAAAAAGATAAACAAAAAACATTCTCTCCTCATTTGAAATTAAGAAATATGATACTTGGGGAACAAAATTTGATCAAAAAATACAATTATATACTGAAATTTACAAATAAATTTTGTATTGAACCTGATTTAAATATAATTGATGATGATCCGGATAACGCATATTGGTTGTATTGTATAGATACAAATACCAAATTATTACCAAAATTTTATATTCGATTGGCTGAATCATTTATTAAAAATCAAGAGTTAAATATAAATAATTACTTACAAGAAGTTTTTGCTATATGCAAAGAACAAGGTAAAAAAAGTGAAGATGGAAATTCATGGGTAGATAAATATAGTGGCTATATTATACAACCTATTTATTTTGATGTAGATGAAGGTTATACTGAAGAAGGATTTAAAAAAATTAGTAGGGAAATAATGGAAAGAGATATGGGTGAAATAGTTTTAAACAATAATAATCCAAAATTATTATTTACTGGAAAAGACCAAATTAAAATAGTTAATATATTGAATACTATGACCGGTTATATTGGAATGAAACTAGATTCCAAATACGAATTTATAATAAAACATGTAACAGATGTTCTCAGTAAGATAGTGCGTCCAAAAGAAGAATATGATGAATATGTTAAAATAATGAAACAAAAAGGAAAGGGTAAGAGAATACAATCATATGAAGACAATTATAATTCATTTTTAATACTAGTTACATTATCTTTTATTGTTGTTTCAGTACAAACTTCTATACCATCATTAAAAACTAGAAAAACATATCCTCACTGTAAACGTTCGTTTAGTGGTTACCCATTATATGGAAACGATGATTTATCATTTTTAAAATACATTTCTTGTATAGCATATAAAATAAAAAGTTCTATAAAACCATGGAATTCTATAAGAAAAATGAAAGGCGAAAAAATGCAAACTCAAATTAAGTATATACTTGATAATTATATTAACAACACAAATGAAATAAAAACATTATATTTAAAAAAGAGGGAATATAATGCATTGAATCCAGATAATGAATTTATACCAAAAGAACACGATATTACAAAATGGAAAACATTTCTTCCACCATTAAAAAAGATTAAAACTGATGTTATCCCAGATAATATAACCGAATCTTTCGCTAGTAGTCTTAAAAAAGAACTTAAATCGGGTGATAGAAAACAATTCGGGCGACTTAATACAATAAAAGGTATAATTATCAAATTCTCTATATATATATCCAGTTTAATAAATAACATTGTTAAAAAAGAAACCAATGTATTGTCGAACGCAGCAAATGAACCATATATTGAAAACAATTGTTGTTTAAAAAGCCTTAAAAAAATAAATACTCTTCATTATTTTTCCAAAAAGAATGATGATATTTTAAAATACAATACAATGACTGATAATTTGTCTAAAATTATTAATGACTTAAATGCAGTTACGAATGCGCCATTATTATATTATGGTGAAAATACAAAATTATTGTATCCAACTCTATCACATGAATTTTCCGAAGAAACTATCTATTTGGCAATATTCAAATATTGTAATTTCAATAATCTAATTCCCATACCAGAAAAATTAATGCCAATATGTATAGAAAAGCCATATTATTACAATAAAGACGATACTATAAAGGAAAGAATCGATAAATTGAAAACAAACGGTAAAAGTTTCTCGAATGAAACATTACATCATTTGTTAAACACTGTTAACAAAGACAATATTGTACATATTAATTATAATAATGACAATTACGAAATAGTGGAAAATCTTAATAAAATATTATTATCTGATGATAATACAGCTTTTTCCAATGAAGCATTTTTAGATATATTTGTAAAATATATTAATGGTACAAAAGAAGAAGATATTAAAAATAATGGAAAGGAATTGAGAAACTTTTTATTTGATTCTACTACACAATATAAAAGAGAGATTTTCGAATTTATAAGGGAAAATTCGAAAAATTCGAAAAGTGATTTAATAAATATTAAAAATTTATTGGATACAATCGGGGAATTCAAAAAACCACAGTCGAATATGGAATTTATTTATAATATGACACATGGTGAATTTGCATTACAAAAGGGGATGGAATTCTTAAAAAATAGTATTAGAAATCTTAGTATAGTATTTCCATCAATTGTTAAGAATGGTGTAGATTTTACAAAAATTAAAATTCCCAAACATTGGAAATTATCAAATAAACATCAACAAGATATCAAAAATTTGTTTAATAAACATTATCAACTTAATTTTGATAAAAAAGACAATAATATAACCAATGTATGCGATAAGGTTGTTCAACAAAATAAATTGATTAATGAATTAATAAATCATACAGTTTTGTTTGGTACCGATATGCAAAAAAATAATACTCATCATTTATTTAATGAAAGAACCAGTATGATGCTATATAATTATTATATTATTTATGTAATACACAGTTATGTTCATATATCAAAAAATGAAAAAAATAAAAATACAGACGATGAAATAGATATGGGTAATCTGGAAACAATTAAAAAATCAACCGCTATTTTCTTGAAATCATGTTTAATGATAATAAAAAATAATAAAAAAGATATAAATTATACACATTTAGATATCAAAAATTTAGTAACTAGAACAAAAACAAAGGAAAAGGACATTATAGTTGATTATTTGACCGATCTCACGGATGAAGAGCGAAATATAGAAAATATTATGAAAAACAATAGACTTGGTAATTGGAATTTGGGAATGCAGAAAGGGCTTCGAGAATATGTTAAAGATACATATGATATGGAAAGAGAAAAAATGGAAAAACAAATAGAAATGGATATTAAAATAGGAAAGGACGATATTGTTAATGATATGAATAGAAATATTTTTGAATTTGATATATTACAACAAGAACAACAAGATAATGAATTAGATAGAGAAAATTATGATATGAATTGGATACCAGATGAAGGTAATGAAAATGATAGTGATATTTACAATTAAATATATAATAATTTTATTATAATATATTTAAAATACAGTCTTACATACAATATAAATTATTCCACAAATGATATTAGTATATACCTATTACCTTTTGTTATTGGTAATCCTTCATGATAATGAGTTAATTTTCCTGGATGTAATATAACACTACCTATATCTTTATTATTTATAATTTTTTCTTGCATAATAAAATTACATCCACCACCTTCATAATCATTATTTAAACACACATTAATAGTATATGTTGATGAATCGTGGTGTGGTTTCAAATCTTTTTGTCCTTCCATTGAATATTTAACTACAAAATTAATATTTGTATTTTTAGTATGATAACTGAATTTGTCCCATACAATTTTATATATATATGTGTCGATTACATATTTCCACATATCACCCAATCCCATATCTTTTAAATGTATATCTTGTGTTGGGTGCAACTCTTTATTAGATATTCTATTATCATAATATACTTCACCACCCTTTGACCATGAATTTTTTTTGTTACATATATTCATTAATTCATTGCAAAATTCCGATGTAAATAATTGAAATTTATATATATAAGTACCAACCTCTTTCATATTAAAATTATTCAAAAAAGACGCATGAATATATTTTTTTTCCCACAAATGATTGTCTTTAAAATCAAACAATCCAATCTTTTTATATTTATCATTTTTAATATAATATTCCTTATTTATGTTCCCATATTTATTAATATTAATTAAATGTAACATATTGTAATTTTTTAAAATATTATTGCAAACCATATTATTATTTTCATTAAAATTATTTAATGGAAAATTTTCAGGTGTAAATATTCCATTCTTAATTAAATAACAATTTGATATTTTTTTAACATTCCAACAACCCTTTATTTTTCTATTACATATTTTTTCATACAATCCTTCCTCGTTTTTTTCATGTGATGGATTTTCACCATAATATTTGAAATTAGATTGATCTGATTCAATGGAATCTAATAATGGTGCTATTATACTTCTATTCTCTCTTATTAACTCTTTTAATGTATTTTTATTTGTTAATGTAACATACGAGTTTAAATAAAATATGTAATCTATCTTGTTAATATTTATAATATTATAAATATAATTATAAATGTATTTTTCATAATATTTATCTTCATTTTTATCAATTATTATATGATTTTTAAAATGTGTTTTTAATCGCTCATCTGTGTTCTCAGTAATATATATAAGTGATATTAAATCAGGGTTATAATTTATATTTATCAAATAATCAATACTTACGTTATTTTTTAAATATTCATTATAAACAATTATAACAGTTTTATTTGGCATTATTTTTAAATAATTTTTATATCCATACGTTGGATTCCAAAAAGAATAACATATATTGGTAAAATGATTAAATAAAAATTTAATATCCAAGTCACCATTCGCATGTATAAATACTGGTCTCTCCTTAGATATATTGTCATATATATATTGTTTATCACTTATTCTTATTCTATGTTGTTGGCCGTTCATACACATAAATAGCCGATTTTTATAATCTATACAAATACCTTTTGAATTATTTAATGAATCCAAATATTTATTAGTATAGAATAATTGGTCATCATCTGTTGGTTTTATATCGCAATCACTTAACATTTTTTTAACGTCATTACTCATTCCCATAAATAAACCTGAATTTAAATATTTGTTTTTGTATAATGCCGTTGGGTATTTCTCTTTTAATGACTCATCAGGCCAACAAAATGGTTCGGATGCAAACACTATTTTGTTTTTATATAATTCATTGTATTTTAATAAAAGAAACATTAAATTATCATTTGCAACAACATCATAACTATCAGTAAATATTATCAATTTATCATCTGTTATTTTATCTAGATATTTTTTTAATAAAATAATTTTTTGCCCACCACCAATACCATTTAACATATCACCACCACTCCATTCTTCATCTAATCCCAATACAATAGGATTAAATCCATAACGATTACAAGTAAATATATAACGTTGCAAACAGTCATTATTATCTGTAGCCACAGTTAATAATAAAATCTTATCATTATATCTATTAACCGGTTTTGAATGGAATGTTAAACTACTTTCAAATGCATTTTGCCTTGGTTTAATTAATGGGGGCTCGAATGCAAATGCTTTTAATTTATTTTCATCTTTATATTTCTTAAATGGCAATAATAAGCTTTCCTGTAGTTCATTTAAACATTTATCACTAGTCATGTATCCTAAATATTCATCTATTGGTATCATATTATTGAAAAAGTAATTATTAACAAGTTTTTTTGCACCACTAAACGTAATAATATACCCAATCGTCCAATAACTAAATGTCGGAATAACCAGATTTTTGTTGTTTGTATCATATATTTCGTCGTTTGAAAATTTCTTCCTTCCCAAATAAATGAAATCACAATTTTCAATATTTAATTCCAATATTTTTTCACAAATATTTGGATCATTCACTATAAAATCATCTTCTAATATAATGACTCTATCAATACCCTCTTTAATAATTTTATTCCATATACTAAAATGTGAATAGGCACAACCAATTTCACCCATTGTCATATGATAATGCCACGTTGGTTCAAACCATGAAATATTCGGATTAACATATTCTGGTTTCAATTTTGAACCATCTATTGCTTGTATAAATTCATAATTTATATTATATTTGTTTAGTTCATTTATACATTTATTTTTTTTTATAAAATCATTCTTCAAATTTATAATATAAACCTTTATTTTATTCATTTATATCAATTCATACAATAACTTTAAATTTTTTAAATACATTTATATATATAAATGTTTAATAGAACTTTTGTTAATAATAATATATTATTTTTTTCAATGGTATTGTTTGTTATATTATTTATTACAGTACAAATAATAAAACCTTCATTATTATACCATAAAGATGGTAGTTTAAAAAAGTTTGGTATTGGATTCAAAAATAAAACAATTATACCTATGTGGCTAATCACAATTGTTTTAGCTATTTTATCTTACACAGCAGTTTTATATTATTTAGTAGTACCAAGAATTAAAATGAGTTATTAATCATAACTTTTATATTTTTTTGGTGGTGCCTTTTCACCTCTATCTTCCCTTATTTCTTGTTGCTTCTTTTCATAATCCTTGTGTCTTTTTGCAACCTCTTTAGCTGAAATATTACAGCCAACATTCATTATAGAATTATAACTGATTGAAGAAACCAATATACCTGTTAATAAATACCAAAAATACTCTGATACTATATTTTTGATATTTATTAAATCACGCAATTTTTCCTTCCCATCACCTATGTTTTTTTTAACTAAACCACTACTTACTAGTGTATCCCAATCATCATCAAATTCATTATATCTGATTTTATTTATAAAAATAGAAGAATCATTATATAAATCACCTAATGTTTCAATTATTTTATCGGATTGTGAATCGCTTTGTTTGATTAATATATTATCCCACACTTTTTTTAAACGACCACCAACACTTATTGCCAAAAATCCAAAAACATTTGAAAATGGGCGCAACCATGATGGAAACAATTGTAAGACTATCTTTAATGTACCAAATATTAATAACCATGGTAAGAATGTTGTATATAATAGAGAACTTTGAGCCTCCCCACACATCTCCAATGTTAAATTGTACTGTAGTATATATTCAACAATAATAACTAAACCAAAATACACCCATTCAAGTGACATATTGATAGTACTGCTTTTATTACGTGTAAAAACACGTATAATATAATAAATGGTTGTAATTATTGAAAAAAATAGAATAGATGTTATTCCACTAGTAGCCATACTTATATAGTTAATATGTATAATATTTTTTTATAAAATAATTGTAATATACAAGATTATGCTTGATAAACTTAATTTCTTAAATTCACAATCTTCAATGTTTTCAAGTATGGAATCAAATAATAATAATACCAAGGTTTTTGGTGGAAGTTTAATAGAACCGGGTATGAAATATTATATTAACCATACGCTTAAAAATTGCAAGAATTTTAAAAATAGACACTATAATTATATATATAATATTGGTATGTTCCTTTTTTTTGCTTTATTATGTATAATTATATTATCATATATGTATCGAAGGAAAAACAATAGTAAGGAAAAAGAAGAAAGAGAAACGCTTAAAAAACACTATATTCTTTCTAAACTTCATCAATTAAATGCGGTTCGTTATAGAAAAAATAACAATACAATTACCAATCTTCCTACTTGGGACGATCATCCTGAATTAAAAGTTATACATAATAAAGTATAATAATTATTATATATATAATGGAAAAAAATGTGGAAAAAAATGTGGAAAAAAATGAATATTTAGATGCTTTAAATGAATTTTATAATTTGAAACATAAATATGAAAATAATCTAAAAAATAACAAATATGCATTAATTAAAAATACCAATTTAACAAAACAACAAAAACGGAATAAATTTTTAAAAAAGAAAAAATTATGTGTTAATTGTCAACAAGAAGGTGGAACAATATTTACAATAACAAAAAACAATTTATCTGCTATATGTGGCAATAAAAATACACCATGTGATTTAAATATTAATATAAAAAAAAAACACTATAAAGAAAGTAATGCATTATGTGAAATATTACAAGATGAAATGAACACTATTAAAAGAGGGATTATTATTAATAAAATGGATTTATTATATCAATATAAAACTGAAGAAGAAATCGTCGAAATTTTTGAAAAATTAAAAGAAGATTTAACCAATATATCAATGTCATATGAAGATGCATTACATCATTATTTTCAAATTGTAGATAATAAAATAAAGAAGGAGGAAATCGAAAAATTTAAAGGTGACTTTCATAATTATTTAAATGAAATCGACGGGTTAAATAGTGAATATATTGAAACAAACAATATTCAATTAATTAAAAACGCAATTAAAATATACAAAGAAAATATAATTCCAATTGTTGATAATATACAACGTGTTAAATATAAAGAAACATATATTGAATATGGTGATACAAATGAATCTAATATTAATTTGATACAAAACGAATATACAATAAGTGATCTAGAAATTGAAATATAAATATTATGTATTTATATAGTATTTAATGATTACAAAATTTATTTCATTTCCAATATTTTTAATAAGTTTAGCCATAGGTTTATTTTATGTGTATACAACACAATCTAATTTCAAAATTGTTCAAGTCTACCCAACACCTGAAAATAAAAATAAATTACAATATGTTGACTATTTAGATAATTGTTTTGAATTCGACCATGAAGAAATAAAGTGTACGGATGGTATTAATAGCTTTCCTATACAAGGTTGATATTTCGACCAAAATTTATATCCTACTTTAAATTTATATCCTACCAAATGATATTATAATATAAGTATAATATATTATAATATAATGATGAAAAATATTATTAATTTGATATATACAAAATTTGGTAGATATATTATATCTATTTTATTAGGTCTTGGATTGGCTTCAATATTTAGAAAGGCATGTAATAATAGAAACTGTTTAAAATTTATTGCTCCTTCTTTAAAATCACTTGAAAATAAAAAATATAAATATGATAATAAATGTTATAAATTAAAACCAAATGCAGTAAAATGTAATTCTAATAAGAAAAGAGTACATTTTGAATAATTTGCGTCTATAATAAATACATAAATTCGAATAATATATAAATGTCAGATACCACAAATATAAGCGATCTACCTACCGCTCAATTAAGTAATAATACTTCGAATAATGTTTTGTTAGAAAAAACAGAGTTACCAAAGACTAATACGAAAGAATCATCTGTTTCAATAACAAAAGAAAATATAAAGGTACCAAATATTATAAATGATGAAAATAAAAAAAGAGAAACCGAACTTAATAATAACTTACAACCAAATGTTATGAATGAATTAGTTAATGGATTACAACAGGCATCAATGAAAGGAATGACGTCATTACCGTCACGTGATATTCCAAGAGATACAAATCATATAACACAAGACGAAACAACTAAACCCAATTATATACCGAAGGCTAATAATTTTGATTATATAAGTGAACACGAAAAAAAAGAAGATATAATAAATAAACATATGACCAATACAAATAAACAGGATACATTCGATTATTTATTTGAAGAATTACAAACACCTGTACTTATTTCATTGTTATATTATTTATTTAAACAACCATTTATTGAAAAATTATTATTAAAATATTTCCCTGTTTTCTTTAAAAAATCAGGACACTTCAAATGGTATGGTTCCCTTATAATGAGTTTATTATTTGGTGCAACATATTACTCATTTAACACATTTTTTAATCACCTAAGTATTTTGTAATTGAATCACGTGGATTAATAAAAAACCATTCAGATGGATTTTCCGAATGACAATCAACAACCTTAATAGAGAGATTTTCAAAATCTGTTTTATAATCCAATAAATAGTTTGTATCCTTTTCACTGAATGGTCTCCCATTTATTTTATAAACAAGTGATATATGGGGTTTTTTAATTTCAGGAATAAATTTATTTTTATACAATGGTAATTCAATAGAATGAAAATATAATTTATTAATAGATTGAATTTCAGTTGTATTTATATCTATATTGAATTTCGGTTTAAAAACTGGATTATAATAACGTTGCATTGATTTATATTTTAACATACACTGTATAGCTTCATCTAAAGTATTTATTGAATCCCTTATGGTTATATGTGGAATAAATTTATTCATTTTGAACATTTGAGAATACAGTTTTATATCGCTATACATATAATGATTTGGTTCTAAAACATACCAAACACAATACTTAAACATATATATTAACCATTTATTAAATCATTTCATATTGGTTCATTTCATTCATAATTTGATCATTTTATAATTAAAATATTGAAAATCTTTTTCATATAGTGTATTAATTATTTCTATACTTTCATTATTAAAAAAATTAATATAATTTGTTTCGGTATTTTTATTCGCATATAATGGTATTTTTATATTCAACATATTATTTAAACGCGATATTTCATTGTTAAGTTGTTCATATTTTAAAATATAATCAACATATTTTTTTCCATTATTATCATAAATAAAAACATATTGAGGTCTAAATAATATTTTTGATAAATCAAAATATTTATCCATACCAAATATATAATTATAACTTAAATTGTCTTTTATAAATTTGTTGATATCTTTATAATCCATGTTTTCCTTTATAAAAAAATTCCAAGCAGAATATACACGATTATATGGGTTTCTAACAATTGTAATTTTATTATACGTATCAAAATATTTTGTTGGAATATACCTTTTTATAATAGTATTGTATAAATGTGTTCTAGCGATCGTAGTTTTATTTTTTATATCTAATTCAAATTCATTAATATTTTCACAATCAAAAGAAATACTTGATATACAATCACACATTTTTGTACCTGATGTTTTTGGTATGTGTATATATATTAACTTAAGTGTATGTGATATAATCATATAATTAGTATTATATGAAATATTTATATAATTATTCTATGTGATCAAAATCTTGTGATTTAATTATATTATTAAAACACATTTTATATAATTTATTTTGTTTATAAAGTTCTCGTTCCAATTTTATTTCTTCTTCGTTTATAGGGATTTTTAATGTTATTTTTCTCAGTCTATCCGCACATGGACATTTATTATTTATTATCTTACTACAATTTTTAATGTTTATCATTTTCAACCATTGTATGTGTGTTTTTGCTGTACCAATCATATTATTATTATCAATTATATAATTTAAAAAAGAATCAATTATATAATTTATTTCTTATAATAATTTGGAAATTTTATTTTATTATATTTATCAGTTTTTCTTAAAATTATAATATGTATAATATCATTAATCTCTTGTATTGTTTTTTCTAAAATAACTTTAAATGGATAATTGTTATTATTATAATGTTTTAACAAAAAATCTTTAACTAATTCTTTATTATTTTGAAATGAAACAATATAAAATAATCCATTTACTTTTAATACTCGCAATACTTCTGACATCATATTAGAAATAATATATTTATTTTTTTGCATACAACATAATAATGTATCAAATAAAGCCTTATCAACAACTATATCAAATGTATTATCATTATAAGACATTTGTTGGACATTCATAACATCATACTGCATATATTTTCTTTCATAATTTTTAATTTTTTCATTTTTTATTAAACGTTCACAATAATCTATATTATATATATTTTTAAATCCATCATCATATAATTCTGAACTAAATGTAGAATTACCACATCCAGTAATTAAAATTTTATCATCTTTATGAAAAAAATTTAATAAATCATTAACCTTTAATTTTTTATAATTTATCGTCCAATCATAATATCCTGTTAATGAATAATTTAAATCCCAATATTTTTTATTATAATGAAATTTTTTTAGATTAAAATCCAGATAATATTTATATATAAAATAATTTTTTATCATAAAATAATTATCGATTATGTTCTCAAATGACCAAATAAATTCAAATACAATTAAATTCATATTAATAAACACATCATAATATGATAATGTATTGTAGTTGTATATAAAATATAATATATTATATAATAATAGTCCTTTAAAAAAATGAAATAAATTATAATATTTCATTTTTGAAGTAATTATTTCTAACATTATATTATATTTTATAAATAGTATCCTTTAATATGTTTCTTTGCATAACAATGATTATATTTCATTTAATTCTAACACTGTAAATAATGGGGCACCTAAAAATGCTTGATGTATACTATCAAACAATGCTGGTTTTCTACCCTCAATATAGTGGCCTAAAAATTGCAATACCCAAGCTATACAAAAAACAAAAATTGCCTCTATACGTGTAAAATCAACCAATTTGGTTAAACAATAGATATAATTGAAAAAACCCCACATCATATAGAATGTTGTTATTCCACATTGTGAATAATATAATATATAACAACCTGATATAATAAAATTCAATTCTATGTTGCGCAATTTTTTTATACTCGTGAAATGTTGTATAAGAGCAGAATGTTGTTTTGGATTATATTTTATATAATACAATAAATCGGAAATATTGATATTTTTAAAAAATGTCATCATTGATATCATAATCAATTGAATACTAAAAATATGCAACAATTTATTATAATAATTTAGGTGATATTCTTTATAAAATTCATATGACGATATTACATACGTATTGTTCATTATAATATAAAAAATTTTGACTTTAATATACTTTAATAATTACTGAAATAATCTGAATCAAAATAGGTTTTATCCGAATCATGACCACCCAAATGCATAGAATAAATAGTATCATTTAATCCTTCATTTTTCTTTTGTAATTCTTCACTGTCTTGTTTTAAATATTCATTTTCTATTTCTAATGCTGATAGATGTCTTTGTTGTTTCTTTAATAACCCCAATATTGTAGTGAAAATCTCTTCATACCTTAGTAATTCGGATTTTAATGGAACAGATGAACGTGTTCTAGTATAACTATATTTAATTCTATTGTTTAAATTTTCTAATTTGTTATCATATTCTTGTTGTAATTCTTCTCTACTTGATTTTCCATAAATAATTTTGCCATTTTTATTTAATCCATTGAATGCTTTAAGATTTAAATGCTCTGTTAGTGGTTTAATCAATTCCTCCAACTTTTTTATAGTTGCATTATTATGTGTTCTTGATTGTTTTGTTAATGATTGTTTTGTTAATGATGACATGTTTTAATAAAACAGGAAAAAAAATAATTATTTATTTCAATTTTATTTTATATATTTTGTTTTTCTAGATCTTTTCTATGTTTTTCTTTTGCTACTGGATAATCGTTTATTACCATAGTTATACCTTGTGGTAACATTTGTATACATGCTTGATGATAACAAACCATACAATCGTAATGTTCAAGAGGGAGTTTCGCTGACATACTACTAGCTCTGGGAAAATCCCCTTTAATTGTTACAGTACCATCTGGAAACCCGGCAAATAAGACTGTTAATCTTAAATTGTCCCATACTATATCAATGTGTACAGTCATTCCATTGAAGAATTTTATGGGGTTAACATTTACTACCGTGTTCATTGCTTCTTGTATTGTTGTTGTTTGCATTTTATTTTGTTGTGATGTCATATTGTTGAAATAATAATAAAAAAATTATTTATTTCAATTTTTTTTATTTCAATTTTTCTCGTAATTCAGAAATTTCTTGTTGCTGTTTTTTAAATATAGATATAATTGTTGTATAGATTTCCTCTTCTAATAATTGTTCATTTTTTTTGGGAAGATAGTGAGGTTTATGAATAGGACGAGGTTCTCTTATCAAACGGTCATTGTATTGTTGCATTTCTCGTTTATGATCTTCCAGCATGTGTTCTCTATTTGATATTCCCCATATAGGAACATTCCCGTGCATTCCATTCCATTCCCTTCGTTCTAACATATCAGTTAGAGGTTGGACTAAGGATTCTAATCTTTCAATAGACGATTCATCTTCTAGTTTTTTTTTGGTTTCTTCTTCCTGTTTGATTCTCTCCTCAAGGTCCGTTTGTTGTTTTTTCAATTGCTCTAATTGTTGTGTTAAGGCTGACATAGTATAAATAATATATAATTATATAAACTGTATATTATTTCAATTTTATTTTTTATTTTTTTCTTTGTTTTTTTTAACATAGTACCATAAATGTGAATGATATAATAGTGCTAAAACACCAATAACTAAAATTACAATACCAACTGTTAATCCAATCTTTTTCTTACTTATTATATTATAACCAGAATGTATTAATATTATTCCAATTAGAATATGGGAAATCCATACAGCAATTCCTGGGACACCGAAATGATAATCCATTATATATATATATATATATATATTCAATATATTAATTTATTTTTTATTTTTATACAAATGGTGTCTTCTTTTTGTTCGCTTTTTTCTTTTTGTTCGCTTTCTACCCCTTCGTCTTGTTATTTTCTTTTTATATCCACCTGTTGGATCATCGGGTCTTGAATCTTGAAGTGTATTTGTTTGACTATTTCGATTATTTAATTGTGAAACATTATTATTTAATGCTTGTATTTGTTGAGATAAAGCCCCAATTTCATTGTTACCGAATTGTTGTGGTAATTGTTGATATCCTGGTGCATTTGTTCCAACACTGACAAATCCCAATGATAAATTATCACCACTTTCAAAAATACGAATAGTATGAAAAAATATCATTGACAAAGAAAATAATATTATAAACGCGACAATATTTGTAGTATAACCTAATTCACTGACTTGACTTGTAAATTGTTCTATTTCAGGTATTCCACCAACATAATTACCAACACCTTCGGTGAAATTACCAACAATATCCCTACCACTATCCATAATTTGCATTCCACCACCCAATATTCTTGGTAAGTTTTCAGTAACACCATTTACAGTATTACTTATTGCACTCATTATACCAACCGATAATAAAGATACAAATCCTGCTGCTCCACCAGTTATTAATACACCAGCATCTTTGAACATTTTTAAAATATAATATGACGTAACACCGGAAAATCCAGTGAATAAACAACGCTTAAATTGATTTATCATTTCTTTTCTTTCTCTTAATACTTGAAATCTTTTTGCAATATCCAACGCTTGTTGTCGTTGTTCAGCCATATTTTCAATCATAATAAGTTGTTGTAACTGAGTTGTTAATTTTGCCGCAAGATCATGATTGCTTTGTTGTCTAGCTACAAGAATACTTGTATTTAAACTTGCTATTTGCATTTGGACACTTTTAAGACCATTCATTGTTTCCACTAATTGTGTTTCATCACCAGGGGAACCACCAACAGAACTTATTGGTATCATATTATTTCCGCGTGATTTATTACTTTTTTCAACCTTTTTAATATTTGCGTTGCTTTCACTATCAGGACCAATATCGTCATCTGTTCTTTTGATTTCCCCACCTTTATCCATTTTAAGAAATGGTATAGATTTAAAAGTTGTATGTAATGAATTTACAAATTTGGTTTCTACACCGGATTGCGGATTTTCTTTCATTTCTTTCAAGACTGTATTCATATTTGTTATTAAATTATTAATTGTCTCGTTATTAACATATTTTTTAAAGAATTTCATACTGGAAGCTTTATTTTTTTCAGAAATTTTTTTACTATATGATTCATAACAATCACCTAAATTATTTAACCATTGTTTATTATCATTCATAATAATATTATATATTATAATATTATTATATAATTTGTTATTCTTTGTTTTTCAATTGTTCAATCTCCTCTTGTTGTTTTTTTAATATATTCATTATAGTAATGAATATTTCTTCATTTAATAAAATATTTTTTTTTATAGGTATATGTTTCCTATCACCAACCTTTCTAGTTTTTTTTAATGAATGTATTAATTCGTCCTTATATTTATTTTCTAAATCATCGCGAATTGAAGGTCCATATATAGGTGTAACGCCACTATTTCCTTTAAATTCTTTTTCATCCAAATGACTTGATAGTGGTTTTATTAAAAACTCTAATTTTTCAATTGTTGAATTATCTTTTAATAGCTGCTCTCGTTTTTTTTGCTCATTTAACATTTTTTCTATTTTGTCTTGTTGTTTTTTCAATAAATTTAATTTTTCTTCTAAATTTTTATTTGACATTATATATAATTTAAACATATTAAAATTGAGGCGCATCTTCGGTTGGCAATCTCCCAGTTGAACGCTGTCCCATCATAACCATCCATCTACCATTAACCCTCCTCATAACACAAGTTAATACTGCTACATCATCGTTCTTAGTACCTTTATATGAAAAACAACCATGTGATGTATAACAAACATACGCTGTATCACCGCACAATTCTAATTTATTTACTGATACTAACTTATTTGAATCCACAACAACATCATCATTTTCCATCATTTTTTTCCACCCTTCTTTTGTAAGCGGGTTTCCAGATGGACGAATAAAAACACAATCATCGTGCATGTGTTTCATACCAACCATATGGTCCTTATCACACATATTACGCACAACATCTTCAACCTGTTCTTTATCCGTTTTAAAAACAACCGGTATCAATGGGACAATTTCAGGCGGTGATGCAATTAATTCATGTAAAAATGTAAATGATCCATCTTCATGGCGATGCTTAACATAGCTTTCATGATTTTGTTTGCTATTCCATTTTTGCCATATTACAACTTGCAGAGAATTTTCACTACTTTCATAACATTCAATCGATTGACAACCCTCCCATGCACGAGTCACAATTAAACCATTTTCACTATTACAAAATTCAACAAATTTATCCTTGCCCCCACCGTCTTTAAATGTAAATACTGCCTTAACTGTATGTGATTCACTTGACATTATGAATAAAATAATATCAAATAACTTTATATATATAAAAAAATAAATATTATAAATGATATAATATTAATATGCTAAATTAATATTTTTTATGTTTTTTATATGTTTTTCCTTTATGTTTTTTACGTCTTTTTTTCATTGTCATACAACGATAACCGCCTTTCTTAGGATGTACCCTTGTTTTTTTCTTAGATGAACGTCTTTTTAATGTTTTAACTGATTTATTCAATACTTTTACAGCTGATACTATACTATTTACCATTTTTTTTGGATAATAATGATGTTTCAATGCTGCTGCTGTATGTGACATACAACCTGGCTGCATTATTTCAGTTTCTCTGGCATATAATTTTGCACGATATTCTTTTGCAGCCTTAATTTGACGCGATCTTCTCCTTTCTTTTCTACTTTGTTTCCTTGGCATATATTATATATGAAGAAAATTATATTAAGAAATTAATCATTATTTATTAATTTCTTAATATTGGATATCATTATACTATGTGTGAATGTATAATATCCTCTATATGAACCCCAAGATGTTGATTCATCTTGATTTTCCATTTTTGCCAATTCTTTATCTATAACTATATTTATATATTTTTTTATAGTTTCCTCATCTGTTTTATTATTATTGTTACTATTGTAGTACTTTATTAAAATTTCTTTGATATCATTCGTAGATGGACATTGACTTTCATACCATGGACCAGACATATTAATTTATATATTATAATTATGATATGATATGTTATTAATATTTGTTTCAATTTTATACTAGAATAAAAAAAGTATTTTTTATTTTTATTATTTATTATTTATTATTTTTATTATTTTTTATTTATTATTTTTTATTATTTATTATTTTTATGTAATATTTATAGTTTTTCGAACAATATTGCATCGGGATATACACTTGATTTTGTTTTATCATCCCATTTTATTTGAATTGAATTTTTTTGAACATTAATAATAGTACCTATACGTGCTTTGATTACCCTTGAATTTTCATGAACCCAATATGTATTACCGGCTACAAATCTGATGCCACGACTACGTTTATTTTTCAAAGTCGAATTTAATTCCAAGAAATATTTATGAATGCTCTTATTGAGAAAATCAAGTTTATTACTTTTTCGAATATTTGCAACCCATTGTAATGGTTGCATGTTGGAAATGTGATTAGAACCTCCTTTAGTTCTTGGTATAATATGGTCTGCTTGCCAACCAGAACGACAGTTTCTACCGAAATTATTAAATACAATATAATTTCCTTCAACATCAAATTTTCTCATACCCTTACCTTGTAATTTATTCCAAATATCAATCAAACGATTACCGTATACGATTTTATTTTTCAATATTTTTAAAGACATTATTATTTATTTGTTATTGTTTGTTAATTGTTATTATATATTGTTATTATATATTGTTATTATATATTATTATTATGATACTAATATATATATATATTATTATTATGATACTAATATATATATATTATTCAAGTTTCAATTTTTTTTAAAACAATTTATTTATATTTTTTTTAAACTAGAATAACAGTTATTGCTTTTCTGATATTACTATTTCATTTATATCTGTATATACTGTATCATTATCACTTTTTTTATCTTCAATTCTATAATCAACATCAATTGTATTATATACCTTGGATGCTGTTAAAAACCCACTATATACCATCTCATCGTGTATAGATGAATCTGCTATATTTTTTGCTTTATACAATTTCATAAAGACCAACATGAAAAAACTTAAAATAGAATTCATTGTATTTATATTATAATAATTAAACCCAACTAAAACACCTGAAACGGCAAAGTTACTCAATAACATAAAACGAGCAAGATGTATCATTCTATAATACATCAAATTCATGTTTTTCAATTTCAATTTATATTCAGGATATTTTTCAATTTCTTCATCTAAATTATTCAATGGTAAGTCCTCGTCTATATCCAAATGCTCTATTGACCAATTCTCTCTTTTTAACTCTACTATATAAAACGCAATAATTATAACAAATGATACCAAATTATAACAATTGGTAACAACATGATATGTGTCATCTGTGTATATATTATCTGTTATAGTGCAAATTTTATCCTTGCATTTTAATGGTACAAAAACTCCTAAAAATGTCCCCATTAAAACCTTATAGAATTCTGTCAAAAAAATAAATCCTGTCATAAGACGCTGTTTGGTATCTACATCCATTTTCATTGTATTATATAATAGAATTATAAAATTTTGAAAATATATTTAATATAATTTTGAAAATATATTTAATATTATTTTTTATAAAATTGAAATTTTGTATTTGTTGAATTAATATATTAGTTAATAACAATGAGTAATATTACAGAAATAAACAAATTAATTGCAGAATACGAAGATAAAATTAACCAACTCAAAAAAGAGAAGGTTAAACTAAATTTTATTAAATATTTTAATATAAGTAACACAGATATAAAAAAATTGAAGAATCTTGAAGTTGAAGCCAATTATGAATACAGTGATCATGCGATGGATGAATATGGTCATTCGGTAGAAGCAACATTGAAAATAAAATTCAATGATAAAGATTATTTTAACATTATATATACAGAAGAACAAGGTGAAGGAACAGAGAGCAGATATAGTCCAACAATATATTGTAATATAACAGGAACTAAACTTGCAAAAAAAATATTATTAAAAAATATTGATATTGATATAGATGACGAAGATGAATGTGAATGGAGAGATTTAATAAAACAAATAGTAACAGAATAAATGTATTATTATTGAATAGCATCTATTAATAAACTTTGATATAATGACTTATGGGTACCATACCACCAATCACCAAATTGAGAAATATATGACAATTTGTATTCTATTGGTGCTTTTTTTATTCCAATAATATCTGTATACTCAACAACACTGTAATCACCCGAATATTGTTTTAATGAAACGAGATATTCATAATCGTGTTTAAACCAATATACTGCACGATCCAATTCACTTCTTAATATTTTTTTAACAACAATACCAACTTTATTGTCATTATTTTCCCCATTTGCAAATACAATGAAATCCCCAATATCATAATTATCTTTTTTATTCATTAAAAAAAATGATAATTTATCATTAAATTGTTTTTGCATATTTATTTCTTGTTTCTTTTTACAATTCTTTCAAAAATTTTTCAATATGTTCATCATTTAATAACATATGAGCAATATTTTTTGCTATTCTATTGCTATTATTACTATAATATAGATAATAAATAAATATTTTGGAACCAGGTTGTTGTTTCCCAATCTTTTTCATTACACCCTTGAAGATTTAAAACGCCGTTTTTTATCTATTGCTATTTAACATTATTAATATACCCCACGCTATCACAAATAGAGGCTGTCCTGGACCATCAACAATATTATGGGTTCGCTGATACG